>Ga0214919_10002724_pt1 | contig 27415 bp, 20 predicted proteins | sample LL1503_MetaG_FD_177994 | JGI IMG/M metagenome (GOLD analysis project Ga0214919, IMG submission 177994) | Freshwater microbial communities from Lake Lanier, Atlanta, Georgia, United States - LL-1503 | ecosystem: Environmental > Aquatic > Freshwater > Lake | place: USA: Georgia | collected...
ATCTATTGTTTATGGTTCTAATATAGTCATTTTTGGGTTTAGAATTGTATTTTTGCGCTCTTAAAACAATAGATATTATGGCTTTACAGGCAGGGATTGTGGGATTACCCAATGTAGGAAAATCGACTTTATTTAATGCAGTTAGTAATAGTGCCAAAGCACAGGCAAGTAATTATCGTTTTTGTACTATCGAACCCAATGTAGGTTTAGTGGATGTGCCAGACAATAGAATGCAACAATTAGCAGATTTAATTATTCCCAATAGAATAGTCCCTACTCAATTAGAAATTGTAGATATTGCTGGTTTAGTAAAAGGAGCAAGTAAGGGGGAAGGATTAGGCAATAAGTTTTTAGCCAATATTAGAGAAGTAAGTGCAGTTATACATGTCATAAGATGTTTTGAAGATGAAAATGTATTAAGAGAAGAAGGTGCTATTAACCCTATAGCCGATAAAGAAATTATTGAAACAGAATTACAGTTAAAAGATTTAGATAGCGTAGATAAAAAAATACAACGCTGCGAGAAAATGGCTAAAACCGATCCTAAGGCCAAAGTTGAATTAGAGGTATTACAAAAATGCAAAATTCATTTAGAGCAAGGAAAAAGTATTCGGTCTTTAGACTTATCTAAGGAAGACAGACTTGCTATTGCAGATAGTTTCTTATTAACAGAAAAACCTGTGATGTATGTAGCAAATGTAGATGAAGCTTCTATGCATACCGGCAATAAGTTTTCAGCCATGTTGGTGGTGATGGCTAAAGCAGAAGGTGCTGAAGTAATTGTAATGTGTAATAATATTGAATCACAGATTGCAGAATTGGAAGACCCAGCAGACAGAGCCGTTTTCATGGATGAATATAAAATGACTGAACCAGCTTTAAATAGATTAATTCAATCGGCTTATAAATTATTAAATTTAGAAACTTATTTCACAGCTGGTGTGCAAGAAGTGCGTGCTTGGACAATTGGCAAAGGCTGGAAAGCCCCACAAGCAGCCAGCGTTATTCATACCGATTTTGAAAAAGGATTTATTAAAGCAGAAGTCATTGCTTTTGATGATTTTATTAAATTCAAAAGTGAAGCTGCTTGTAGAGAAAATGGTAAATTAAGAATTGAGGGTAAAGAATACATTGTGAAAGATGGTGATGTAATGCATTTTAGATTCAACGTTTAAAATTTATTTTTATTTAAAGTATTAAATAACTTTTATTGAACCTATTATAATGACTAAAAAGGCACTTCTATATTCACTTACATTATGCTATTTCTTAGTAGCTTGTAATAGTAGTCAAAATACTACTGATGCAAATAATGAGAATGCAATTGCTGCTCCTACTGCCCTGTCTTATGAACTTATAAAGGTTTACCCACATGATACTAGTTCCTACACGCAAGGTCTAGAATGGAACGGCCTTAAATTAATAGAAGGTACCGGTTTAGAAGGGAAAAGTATTTTACAAATACTTGATACCAATATGAAGCTAGTCGGTAGTAAAGTGAAATTAGACAAGGAATTTTTCGGCGAAGGCACTACCCTGTTTCAAGATAAAATTTATCAACTTACTTGGAAAAGTCATAAGGTTTTTGTTTACGATGCAAAAACTTTAAAGAAAATAAATGAACTCTACTGGCCTTATGAAGGTTGGGGTTTAACGCATAACGATACATCTCTAATTGTTTCCACAGGAGAAAGTAATATCTATTTTGTAGACCCTACACATTTCTCAATTCAGAAAACATTGGGGGTATTTAATCAGTATGGGTATTTAAGTAATTTGAATGAATTAGAATATGCCAATGGGCAATTATACGCTAATATCTATGGCAGAAATGAAGTGGTAGTTATTGACCCAGTAAGTGGACAAGTTAAAAGTAGTATTGATTTTAGTAATATACTTTCTCAAGCGGGTGTAAAATACGATCCCTTAAGTATTGATGCTGGATATGTAATGAATGGAATTGCTTTTCAGCCAAAGAATAATACTTTTTTTATTACTGGTAAATGCTGGCCTGTATTAGTAGAAGTTCGATTGAAATAGAAATATTCAAGTTATTCTCTATAAATCTTGCTCTATTTTTTTTATTTCATAAATTATGGAGCTTCCTCTATCGGCATTACGTATAGCTGTTAAATTAGATATACAGCCAATGAAAAAAGCACGCAGCATTCCAAGCATTCCTGAATTCTTATATTTTTCACTCAGTAGACTTACATAAAAGCTGTCAAACCACATAGGTAGCTTTTGCACAATGCTCATTTTGTGCTTTTTGACTAAATAATGCATGGATAAAGGAGAGAAATGGTATAAATGTCTGGGAACATCATAGGCAGCCCAATATTTTTTATAATAACCTGCATCATAGCTTGTATAATTAGGAACAGCTATAATAAGACGCCCATTAGGTTTTAATAACCTTTGAAATGTTTTCATATACTCATTCAAATCATGCACATGCTCAAGAACATGCCATAAAGTGATTACTTCAAAGCTGGCGCTTTCTAATTCATAAAGTTTTTCTATGGGGTTTAACTGAATATTATAATTTTCAAGAGCTTTCTTTCTACTAGAAGCATCTGGCTCTAATGCAGTGACTTTCCAGCCTTTTTTAGACATCGAATTTGCAAAAGCACCTGTACCAGCGCCTACTTCTAAAATATGCCCCTTATGACCTGTAAATAGGGATTGTACCCAATTCGTCTTTTGGGTTAGTGTATGATTTCTTACTTTATGATACAGTTGATTCACCAAGCCTTCTTTAGTATCGGTATGAGAAATATAAGAAGGGAAATTATAGTAAGGGGCAATTTCTTGTTTACTTGGCGCTGGATCGGTATACTCTAGTGTACAATTAGCACATTGGATAATTTGAAAATCTTCGCCTGTAAGAGAGTAATCCTTGGTATGTAATAAAGAGGCAATGTCTTCTTTATTACATATGGGACAAGCTGAAAATTGTTTATTATGTTCAAGCATACTAAAAAGATTTAAATACAATCGCAGCAATGGCAATGATGGATAATATCAAAGCTATCCAAGGCCATTGTATGGACTTCTTTTCAACCATTTCTTCACTTGTAGTAATAGGACTAATCGTTATATCTTTAAAATAATGATTAGATACAAAATTGGTACTCCAAGTATATTCATCCCCAATTTTTTCAATACTTCCTAAATTTCCAATAGCTAATGTATTATTATGAGCGTCAAAGCTATTTAATAGAAATTGCTCAAATTGAATATTAGCTTGTTCATTAGTGATAGATAATGCTTCTGCTAAATAAGTATAAAAGGGATTACTAGGTTTCTTATTATTTGTTGAAAATATAATATTTAGTTCAGGTGCATGTAAAGTATTTCCAATCCAGGTGGCTGGCTTTTTACTTAAATAAAGGGTGCCAATATTAGTAAGTACTAATTCATTGTTTTGTACAAAATATTGTTCTAAAACTTTTTCCATAGTTATTTATGAAACGAATATACGATACCAGCAATTAATTGAACACCTAAAGACGGATATTCTGCCCAACGCTGATACTTTTTATCTAATAAGTTCTCTGCCTTTGCCCAGGCCTTTAAATGATTGGTTAATTGGTAATTAAAGGAAGCGTTCAAAACAAGCGTGTTTTTTAAATCATAGGCATTCTCAGCATTGTTTTGAAAGGAAGCGCCAGACCAATATTGCACACTACCGTTAATTGACCATTTCTTACTAGGATACCAACTTAAATCTCCATTTAAGTTTAATGGTAAAAGACCCCAAGCATTGGTATTTTCCTTGATGGAATTAAACTGAATATACTTCGCATTTCCTTTTAAAATAAATTGATCACTTATTTGATATCGCATGGAACTAACAAATTCCAAGGTAATGGCTCTGTATTCGAAAATGGGTAGGTATTGTAAACCGAAAAACTGAGAAAGCCCTACATTGTTAATTCTATTGAAAAAAGGAATATTGCGGTAATCATTTAAGGATAATCCAAAACTATACTGTAACCTTTTAGAGGCATTGATATAAAGGTCTAATGCCTTTTTTCCCTGGGTAGTAATTTTTAAGCTGTTGGGTGCCGCTATCCATGGGTTCATCATCGAAAGACTTGCATAATTATTATTGGTTAAAATAGTTTGCCATTTAGCTACTAATAAAAAATTAGTATCATTTAATTTCTTACTAAACTGCACAAGTGGAAATAAAGCAAATTCATTGGTTGTAAAACTAGGTTTTACACCTACTTTAATGCTAGAATTCCATTTATCCAATTCAATACTAGGTTCAATTGTAAAAATAGAATTTGTCTGATTCGCTAAATTGGTATGTGTATACTTATTATAATTATAATTCAAATCAAGATTTATTTTACCTGTACCTTTTAATTTAAAACTCATAGGGTTAGACATTTCTACCCATAGATTATTCGTATTAGCTAGACCTTTAAAATTCTCAAATTTAAGAATCGGGTTAAAGATTTTATTTATGAATGAGTTTTGTGTGCTTTCGTTTGCCCATTTAAATGAGGTTCCAAAATTGGTAAAGGCTTGTGAATAAGCAGCTAAAGATATACTACTATTGTCAGGTACTAAGCCAAACCTGTAGCGTTGTGAATTTTGATAAAAAGCTTCTGTTTGTAAATAGTGATTATTGTTTATTTTAAAATTACCTAAATATGCAAAGTTCTTATGGTTATACTGTTGTAGATATTGCATACCATTAGAAGTTTCAAAACTAGCATCAAAGGCATGGGAATTATTATTCTCATCCATCGCGTTGTAATTAGCTTCAAAGAACTGGTTATTATAATTGCCAAATCCTACTTTTAAATTTGTTGTATTAACCGGGTAAGACGTCTCTTTTTCTTTATAAGATCTTGGGATTAAAGAAATAGGTCTGTACTGAAAGCTTAAGTTTTGAGTAGGTACTTGATAATTGAGTACCGTTATAGAAGTGTCGGTTTTATTGCTAGCCTTAGTGAAATTTAGTTTGGCGATATTTTTAAGCTGTGGCTTGAAGGCTGAAATAATACTCACTTCTTTTTCTGGAACAGTATCTAATTTAGGAGTTGTTATATTATTTGATTGCAAAAGTTTTGATAAATCTGCTGTTTCAATAGCAAGTGGGGCTGTATTTTTTTTACGCACTACCCTATTATTTTTCTTCGAATTTGATTTTTTAGCCTTCTTTTTCCCTAAACTTGATTTTATAGATTTTTTCTTTTTGCTTGCACCTACTTTTTTACTTGCAGCAATCTTTGCTTTCTTGTTTTTATTTTGCTGGGTATTGCCCGCCGTTAAAAAACAGAAAATACAAATGAATAAGAAACTATATTTTAAAAAATACTTCATAATGTTTTATTTAATTGTTGGTGTTTCTGTAAGTTCTTTTAACTTTTGAGCAGCAACAATTTTAAGTGGTTCTATAGTGGCGTTATCGGCTACACTTTTATAAGTGGCAATGGCGTTGTAATTGTCTTTTTGAGCGACATAAATATCTCCTAATAAAATATAGGTTTTAGTGACCCAATATTCATAAGAAGCTTGTTTTTTAATAATATCAAAAGCTGTTTTCTCGGCTAAGCTTAATATATTTTGCAATAAGTATACATTCGCTAATTGAAAATGTGCTTCAGCAGAAATTACACTAGAACCAGCTTTAATAACTTTGCTAACTATTTGAATAGCTGCAATGGTATCACCTGCTATTAATTTTTGATGATAAATGGTCATATTGGCCATTTCTATATCATCCATGGCACTGTTTTTATCCTCAAGAATTTGATCTGCAATTCTATTGGCGTCCATCCATTTCTCTGCTTTGTATTGGCATCTTAACAAGCCTTTATTGGCTTCTGTAATATTTTCTTTTTGAGTAGCTATTTGCAATAAGATAGTAAAATACTTTTCAGCTAAATCATACCTCTGATAATTAAAATAATTTAATCTAGCAGCAATGAGGGCAGCTCTTTCTGCGTAGGCATTCGGAGCCTTATCCGCTATAGCAGAAAAATAGACTAAGGCAGTATCATAGTTTTGTTTAGAATAAGCTATTTCTGCTATAAGATTGGTGGCTTCTAAATTATGAATACCATTTGGAAACTTTTGTAAATAAGCTGTAAAGCCAATAGCCGATTCTGTATATTTTTTTTGTTCATACTTTAGCACAGATGCCCTAAAGATTAAAGAATCTTGTTCATTGGTTGTTAAAGGATGGCCATAATCGTTCATGAACTGAACATATAATTCTGGCGTTTGATCCTCTATAAAAATATTGCGTATGTACTCAATGGCATTTTCACTTTCTGTTGAATTAGGATAGCTGGCATATAAATCTTTGAAAGTGGTAAGTGCCATTTGATTTTTATCCAAATTAAAATACACAATTCCTAATTTGTAATATGCTTGAGGGTAAAATTGAGAAGCAGACTTATCTAAGGTTATTTTAGTAAGTGGGGCAATGGCATCTTGGAACTTTTCTTGGCTTACATAAGTATCTGCCAATTCCATTCTAGCATCATTAATATAGGAAGAACTTGGATAATTAGATTCATAGTTAATGAGCATTTTAATTTTTTCACTCACCTTCCCTATGCCTCCCAATATGGTTGCTTTTTGTAAAAATGCATAGTCGGCATAAGACCAGGATAAATCTATCACATGCTGATAAGTAACCAAGGCCTCATTCATTTTCTTTAACATCATTTGACAATCAGCTACTCTAACATAGGCATCTTGTTGATAACGGTCTAACTCAATACCAACATTTAAACTAGATATTTCTTTAAATTGAAGAAGTGCTTTTGGATATGCCTCTGTTTTTAAGAAACAATAACCTAATATATACCTAGCGTTCGTTGGATTTACTTCACCTGCATTAATAGGATCCAACATGTATTTCTGAAGATACCCAATGGCATCAGTAATTTTACCCATCTTGTAACTTATTTCCCCTAACCAAAAGTGAGTGGCCGAAAGATAATTACCATTGTATGGCGCATTTCTTAATTGATTCAATAAAGAATAGGCTTTTTCTACTTCACCGTCATTGATATGGTTGCAGGATAGTCCATATAATATTGCAGGATAAATTTTTAATAATTCTAAGGATGGCGTTTCAATTAATTGATAAGTCTCTAATGCTTGCTTAAAGTTATTGGTAAAGGCCAAGGCGGTAATCCAAAGAGATTTTGATTCTGAAAAGTAAATAGATTGAGGATAGTTTTCTATAAACTTATCTAATACAGTTACAGCAACACTGTATTCTTTTAATTCTACTAATAGTTTTCCATAATTGAATAAAGAAATTTCCTTTTGGGCTAAGTTGATGCTTTTAGAAGCACATAACATAAATGCATTTTTGGCGCCATTTTTATCATTTACTTTTAAATAAGCAGTACCCAATAAATACATACTATTTTGACCCAATGAGTCCTCCACATTGGCTAATTTCTTAAACCCTTCAATAGATTTTTCCCATTGTTGATCCTGGAAATAACAAAAAGAGAGTTGATATAAATCCTGCACTTCCACAGTTTCTTGTGCTGCTACATATTTTGCTAAATATGGAACCGCTTTCTGATATTGCTTTTTCTCAAAAAGTAAGTGCCCCATTAACTGCTGTAGTTGTAAATTATAGTACTGCCCTTCAGTTTGTAATGCTTTCTCACAATTGGCCATGGCAGCCTCTATATCTCCATTGAAATAATATATCTGACTAATGTAAAACGGAGTAAAACTTGCATAAGCCTTATTATTACTAGCTATTTCAAAGCAAGATAAAGCCAAAGGGAAATCCTTTTTTTGAAGTGCAATAAAACCTGCATAATAATTAGCATCGGTATAATACAGTGATTGCTTTAGTTGTCTAATACTGTTTAATAAGCTTGTTGCCTTATCCCAATTGCCTAATTTAAAATATAAATATCCTTGCAGATATTTCATAGTAATGAGTTCATCATTGTTTAAATCGGCAATGCTAACTTTATCAAAAGCGTTTAAGGCTTCCTGTGTATTTTGTTTTTTAAAATAATACTCGCCTAAAAAGAATTTTATTCTAGCATTGTAAATCTTGTTAATGGAATTTTTTAAATAAGAGGTTGCTAAATTTTCAGCAGCTGGCTTTTGTAAAATAAGGGATAGATAAGTATAATAGAAATTAATATCTTCTTTTATACTTTCTTGGTTTGCCTTAAAATGATAAGCCGACTGGATGTATTGAAAGGCTGATAGCGTGTCCTTCTGATGAAGAGCATTCATTCCTTTTTGGAATACAAGTTCTAAAGGGTTTGTATTCTGTGTATATTGGCCATATGAATTAAAAACAACCATCCATAATAAAACCAGGTTCACTATTCTATTTCTCAATGATAACATGCTACTTGTTTATTAATTACCTAAAATTACGCTGTACTTATAAAACGAACCTTATTTAGTCCTTATTGTGGAAAAACAGAATTCATTCGTAAATTTGTCAACAATAACAATAAAACATGTACGAATTTAACACGCAAGTGAGAGTAAGATATGCCGAGGCAGATCCGATGAATGTGGTTTACTATGGCAATTATGCTCAATATTTTGAAGTAGGCAGAGTAGAATGCTTAAGAAACTTAGGAATAAGCTATAAAGGTATTGAGGATATGGGCATTATGCTACCTGTTGTGGAATTAAATATTAAGTATTTAAGGCCAGCTAAATACGACGATTTGCTGACCATAAAATCCCAAATCAAGGAACTACCCACAGACCATAGAATTATATTTGATCAAGAGATTTATAATGAGCAAGGTAAATTACTCACCATTGGTAAAGTGAAGCTTTATTTCATGGACAGTAAACTAGGAAAAAGAGCAAGTATGCCCTCCTCTATGCTGGAAAAACTAAGCTCCTATTTTAGATAAAAATCGCTGTTTTTTAGTTTACTTTGCACCCTATAACCCTGAATCAATGAACCTAATTCAAGCTACAATTATTACCATCGGAGACGAGTTATTAATTGGGCAAGTAATTGATACCAATAGTGCCTTTATTGCTCAATCCTTATCAAAAATAGGTATCCCTGTTACGAGTAGAATTGCGGTCGGTGATAACAAAGCAGATATTATCAATGCATTAGATACGGCTTCTCAAAAATCTAAAATAATTATACTCACAGGAGGTTTAGGGCCTACAGCAGATGATATTACCAAACCCCTTTTGAATGAATATTTTGGAGGCAAGATGATTATTCATCAACCAAGTCTAGAACATATCACTCATATTTTTGAGACGATACATAAAAGACCCATGATTGATCGAAATAGAAAGCAAGCCGAAGTGCCAGATGTTTGTGAAGTCTTATTCAATGAAAAAGGAACGGCTCCTGGAATGTTATTTAAAAAAGAGGGAGTTTATTATTTTTCTCTTCCAGGTGTGCCTCATGAAATGAGATGGTTAACTGAAAATCAAGTTATTCCAATTATACAAAAAGCCTTTAGCTCCCATTTTATTGCACACAGAACACTACTAACAGCAGGTATTGGGGAGTCTTTTTTAGCAGAACATATTGCCCATTTTGAAAACGCTTTACCCACTGCTATAAAACTTGCTTATTTGCCAAATATTGGTATGGTTCGACTTAGACTTACCGGATCAGGTCAAGATGAAAAAGCCTTGGACAAAGAATTGAATACTCAATTTGAAGCTTTAAAGAAAGCAGTGAATGAGTATTTAGTCACCGATGCCGATGAGACCATGGAAATGGTGGTAGGAAATTTATTAAAACAAAGAAATCAAACGGTGTCCACTGCAGAAAGTTGCACAGGTGGTTATATTGGACATTTATTATCTAAAAATGCAGGTTCTTCTCAGTTTTACACAGGAGGCATCATTAGCTATGATAACCGTATTAAAACTGAATTTTTAGATGTTCCCACTGAAATCTTACAAACTGTAGGCGCTGTAAGTAAAGAAGCGGTTGAACAAATGGCCTTAGCTGTTAGAGCTAAAATGAATACTGATTATGCTATTTCAGTGAGTGGCATCATGGGGCCAAGTGGCCAAACCGATGAAAAGCCATTAGGAATGGTTTGGGTGGGAGTTGCCAATAGAGAAAAAGTTGTTTCCAAGGTTTTCTATCTCAGATTTGACAGGTTAAGGAATATAGAGGTAACGGCGAATCAAGCTATAAATTTACTTAGGTTATTAATAATCAATAAGATTTAGTCTTATTTTTGCTAAAATTAACTCATATGCCAATTGTGGATCTAGTTTTACCTAAGTTGGGTGAAAGTATCATGGAGGCGACCATCTTAAAGTGGCACAAGAAGGTGGGTGATACTATTCAATTGGATGAAACTATTTTGGATATAGCTACCGATAAAGTAGATAGCGAAATCCCTTCCACTACAGAAGGTGTAATTACAGAAATATTATTTGAAGTAAATGCGGTGGTTCCTATTGGAACTGTTATTGCAAGAATTAGCACAACAGCAAGTTCATCAGCACCTATTATAGCTGCTCCAATTGTAGAAAAGAAACTAGATACTATTATTGAAAATATAGTAACGAGCGAACCTAAGGTTATTGAAGAAGTACCTTATGTTCCTATTCAAGAAAATAAAATTATAGAATCTGTTAAGTCTACTAACTTACAGATGAATACGAATACCACTCAAGAAGCTAAATTTTATTCACCCTTGGTTTTGAATATTGCACAGAATGAAGGTGTTGGAATGGATGAATTGCAGCATATTAATGGCACAGGTACTAATGGAAGAATAACCAAAAAGGATATTTTAGATTTTATTGCGCGTAAAAAAATGGCCATTCATTTGCCTACGCCTAGCACATTTGAGCAAACTAGCAATGAACCCATTAATCAAAATCAAATAAATAACGAAGCTCCGGTAAGAGCTATACTGAATAAGCCATTAGATGTTTATGAAAATACAACTTCTAATTTTTCTGCTTCAAAATCCACTAAGTTGGCAAATCCTAATGAAGTAATTGTTTCAGGGGCTACTGAAATAATAGAGATGGATCGTATGCGTAAATTAATTGCCAAGCATATGGTGGATAGTGTTCAAACCAGTCCACATGTCACTTCATTTGTAGAAGTAGATGTAACCAATATGGTGGTATGGAGAGATAAAGTAAAAGAATTATTTGAAAGAAGAGAAGGCACTAAGATTACTTATACACCTATGTTCTTGGAATCGATTGCCACGGTGCTGGAGCAATTCCCTATGATTAATTGCAGCTTAGAAGGCGATCAAATTATTCTTAAAAAAGATATAAATATAGGAATGGCTACTGCCCTACCTTCTGGTAATTTAATCGTGCCCGTTATTAAATGCGCCAATCAATTAAGTATTGTAGGTATTACTAAAGCGGTTAATAATTTAGCACAAGCTGCTAGAAATGGTCAATTAAAACCTACCGATACCCAAGGGGGCACATTCACAGTAACCAATGTAGGTTCTTTTGGAAGTATTATGGGAACCCCTATTATTAATCAACCACAGGTTGCTATTTTAGCATTAGGTGCTATTAAGAAAAGAGCAGTAGTTGTAGAAACACCATCTGGTGATGCCATATTAGTGCGTCACATGATGTTTATAAGTATGAGCTACGACCACCGTATTGTAGATGGTGCGATGGGTTCTAAATTCTTATCAGCAGTAGGAAAAGAAATTGAAAGTTGGGATCCCAATAGACAGTGGTTTCAATATGTATAAACTAAGTATAAAAAAAGTATAATTAAAATATAAAAAAAAGCCCCGATTTATCGGGGCTTTTTAATGTCAATGAGTGCTAGAAATGTTGAATTTAATTTTTCAATTTTAATTAGAATTAATTTAATAATTCAAACCCCAGGTTCTCCCTTTCATTACAGCAGGTACTCCTTTTGATAACCATTCTGGCATGGGTGCACCTTTTAAATAACTATCGAAAAATTGTTGTTCTCTTATTTGTATATCTTTTCTATTTCTTCGCTCTATTAAATTATGGGCTTCATTATTGTAAACCAATAACCAAACTTTTTTGTTCAAACGTTTCATATCGCTATACATTTCAATACCTTGATACCATGGCACAGCATCATCGGCATCATTACTCATTATTACCAGAGGTGTTTTAATATTAGGTAAAGAGAATAAAGGAGAGTTCTTAATATATAAGTCGGGTCTTTCCCATAAGCTAGCACCTAATCTTGTTTGTGATTTCTCGTATTGGAATTGACGACTAATTCCAGGCCCCCAACGAATACCAGAATAAGCGCTGGTCATATTCACCACTGGCGCACCTGCCCAAGCAGCTGCAAATAAATTGGTTTTAGTAATTAAATAAGCAATTTGATATCCTCCCCAACTTTGTCCTTGTAAACCTACCTTGGTACTATCCACAAAACCTTTTTGAATCATGGCTCTAGTACCACTTAAGATATAGTCATAAGCAGATTGTCCAGGATACCCTCTTGTATACCAAATATCCGGTACAAATACAATGTAGCCTCTACTTGCAAAGAATGGTATATTTAATCTTGAAGGAGTGGGTGCAGGAGCTAAATAATTATGTAGGGTTTGATTATTTCTTTCATAGAAATACACAATCATAGGATATTTTTTCTTTGCATCGAAATTCTCAGGTAAGTATAAAACCCCTTCAACCATTTTACCTGTATAGGCCTTCCATTTCACAATTTGAGAACTCATCCAATTGTAATTCGCTTGTTGGGTGTTAATAGTAGCAATACTGCTAGGATTTTGTTTAGAAGCTTCAAGTGTATATAAAAATATATTAGGCGATTTTACTTCATCTTCTTGCATAACCGCAATATCATTAGAATGAGCAGCACCTAGAATTGTGCTAAAATGCATTGGTACTTGGTTTATTAAATTCAATTTGCCATCTGCAAGATCTAAGGTTGATAATAATTCAGATTTATCTACCTCACTAAATCCTTTAATTAATATTCTTGCATTTTTAGCTATAGTTTTTCGCTCTGTGTCGGTCTCAACAAATCTTGAAATAATTTTATTATTTCTACCGTTCGTTAATCTCTTAGAGGCGTTTATTCCGTTTATATCTACTAGCCAAATATCATACCTGTCATACATTAGTACTTCTTGGTTATTGTCCATCCATTTTGCTATGCCATAAGCATTAGGGTCATCGGGTAAATCGTTTTCTTCATCAAACAAAGAAGTTTTTATGTCCTTTGCAATTTGAATAGTTTTACCCGTGCTTGCATTATAAGAAAAATACTTTTTTTGTGGTTCATCATAATATACCAAAGCATTACCATCATAAGATGGGCTTATTAAATTTCCTTTCCACTCTTTTTGAATTAATTTTCTTTGGCCAGTACTTGTGCTTATAGCATAAATATCTTTCAAAGAAAAGCCTTGCCATTGAGATGCTAGTAAGTAAGTTGAGTCTATTGTGGCATAAGCGGTGCTACCATCCCCTTCTGCAGTTGTCATAACATCTCTGTCTTTAATTTTACCTAAGAAAGTTGCCGTTTTATTTTCAGTATTAATGACCACTAGTTCAGTACTTTTTAAAGTACTTTCTAATGCTTTTTGTTGTGCAGGTTGAATGATAGGGTCATTGTAATGCCAAATATCAACACTTACTCTTTCAAAATCGGGTAAACTAGTGTCTTTGATAGGCAGTATGGGTTGCACACCGAATTCTATTTTATTACCCGACTTACTAAACTTCATTTTTCTATCTCCTCCAATTGTATAGTTAGTAGGAATAGTATTATTTGACTTATCGAAAACAGATACCGCTGTCTCTATTGATGGTGTATAATAAGCTAAGTAATAATTTTTTTGAAGGGCTTTGTCGGCACTGTCTTTCTCCACTAAATAAGCCAATTGTTTTCCTTCTTCATCCCAAATAAAATTGGTAGCCGTATATACTTGCTTTGTTAAAACCTTTGTATTAGTATCTGCAATAGTGGCAAGTAGCACTTGAGCCTCTTTTTGTTTTGTCTTTACTTGATACATAACTACACCCATAGCTTTAGGATGTATTAAGTACTGTGCAATATTGGAATAGGTTTTCTCTTTTGCAGAAGATAAATCTCTCATTACTAAATCAGATCCTTCTTTATTAAGATCCCCTTTTTTATCTTTCAAATACACTATTATATCATTACCATGTTCTGCCAATTGAAAGCTTTTTACAGAAGGGATTTTTTGAATAGTGCTAGTTGCTAATTCTACTATAACTAAACTGTCTTTAGGCATTTCATCCGCCTTCTTTTTATCTATTTTGGCTTTTCTAGTTTCGGCGAAACTGGGTTTAATTTTAGCTACTAGGTATTCTCCATTTTCTGTAAAAACGGCTTGTGTGGCTCTAGGAATACTTAATTCATTTCCCGTTTTCACATTTCTAATAATAAATGAACCATCTCCTTCCTGTGGCGCAATAGCATAAACTATAAATTTACCTTGAGGATGAAAAGATGTTTCTCTGATGGACTGCCAACTATCATAAACAGTATGGTCTAATTCCTTTTTTTGTGCACTTGTTTTCAAACAAAGGAAAATTAGCAAAAACAATAAAATTTTATTCATTATTTGGTATTTTATAATTGTAATATACAAATAGTTTTGAGATCTTTTTTTGTATTAGATTTGCTTTATTAAATTATTATATGAAAGGTATTATTCTTGCCCTATCCCTACTACTTTGCGCTTTTGGATTTGCTCAAAACAAGGGTAATTTATCGGGCTGGGTAGTCGATAAAAATACTCAGTTTCCTATTGCGGGGGTATCTGTTAAGGTTTTAAATACCCCCTATTCAACTGTAACAGATAGCAATGGTAAATATGTAATAAAATCCATTCCTACAGGTCAATACCAATTAAAATTTATGTCCATAGGTTCATATCCTCTTACATTGTTTAATGTTGTTGTCACCTCTGGTAATGAACTAAACAATACAATAGAACTTATCCCTGAGTCCTTTCAATTAGCTGAAGTAAGAGTAGGTGGCAATAGAAAAACGGTAAGAGCAGCTACATTAGAAACCCCTTTAAGTGTGCAAAGATTAACCTCAGAAGAGATTAAATCTAGTCCAGGAAGTAATTTTGATATTTCAAAAGTGGTTCAGTCTTTACCAGGTGTTACCGGTTCAGCTTCCACAGGAGCTGGTTTTAGAAATGATATTATTGTGAGAGGTGGTGCCCCTAATGAGAATGTATTTTATTTAGATGGTATAGAAATCCCCGTAATTAACCATTTCAGCACCCAAGGCAGTGCTGGTGGGCCTCAGGGTATCTTAAATGTTTCTTTTATTGATGAGGTGAAATTATCCTCTTCTGCATTTGATGCAAAATTTGACAATGCCCTCTCTTCTGTATTTGAGTTTAAACAAAAAAGAGGCAATACAGAAAAATTACAAGGAAATATAAGAATGGGTGCCACAGAGTTTGCTAGTACTTTTGAAGCCCCCTTATCTAAATCAGGGAAGACCACTTTTTTAGTATCTGCAAGACGCAGTTATTTACAATATTTATTTAATGTATTAGATTTACCTATTCGACCAAATTTCTGGGACTATCAGTTTAAGGTAACCCATAGTATCGATCCTAAGACTACTTTAACCTTTATTGGTGTAGGCGCTATTGATGAATTTAAATTTGCTGCCCCTAGAAATGCGACTCCTCAAAAAGTATACGCTTTAAATGCTAGCCCCTCTATTAATCAGTGGAGTTACACCATGGGTGTTACCTTAAAGCGTTTAATTAAAAAAGGGTATTGGAATTTAGCAATAAGTAAGAATAATTTATACAATGTGAATGAGAAATATGAAGACAATTTAAACCCTGATAGAGGTGAAAAAACATTTGATTATACCTCTAATGATATTGGTAATAATTTAAGATGGGATATTTCTAAAAGTTTATTAGGCATTAAATTTACTACCGGGTTTAATATTACAGATATTAATTATGACAATAGCACTTATCAAGTGTTGAAGTACAATAATTTATCCCCAAATGATGCTAATCCTACTTTGGGTGCAAAAACTTATATTCATTATAACAGTAGTTTTAATTATAAAAAGTATGGTGCTTTTTTTCAAATGGGCAAGAGAGCCTTTAATAATAGATTAGGTATTAGTGCTGGCATTAGAAAAGATGGAAATACTTTTACCAATACAGGAAATCAAATTATGCGTCAAATATCTCCAAGAGTTGGATTAAGCTTGGTTTTAACTGATAAGCTTACCTGGAATGCTTCTGTAGGAAAGTACTTCAAACTAGCTCCTAATACAGCTTTAGGTTTTAAAGACCTATCTGGAAATTATTTAAATAGAGACGCTAGCTATATTGGAAGCTTTCATTATGTAACAGGGATTGAATATTTACGTTCTGAATCTACTCGTTTTACAGCAGAAGTATTTTATAAAAGATATACAGGGGTTCCTATCAGTAAAGAAAAAGGGATTAGTTTATCCAATTTAGGAGCCGATTTTAATATTTTAGGCAACGAAGATATTTCCACCGTTGGATTAGGTAGAAGTTATGGCTATGAACTATTTGCTCAACAAAAGTTAACAAAACGTTTTTTTGGAGTTGCTAGTTATAGCTTTTTCAGAAGTTCTTATACCGATATTCAAGGGAAATACAGTCCAAGTTCATGGGAAAATATTCACTTACTTAGTTTAACAGGCGGTTACAAGTTTAATAAAAACTGGGAATTAGGTATTAAATTCAGATACCAAGGTGGTGCCCCATATACCCCTTATGATATGAATTTGAGTAAATTAAACTTTGCCACATTAGGAACTGGCTTATTTGACTATTCTATATTAAATACTTTGCGAAGTAGAGCCTTTCATTCAAGTGATCTCAGATTAGATAAAAAGTATAATTATAAGAAATCAACCTTTGATTTTTATATAGATATTACCAATTGGTATGGAGCTCAAACTATATCTCCTCCTTTTTATATATTCTCCTACGATGCAAATGGGAAATTTATAACTACCGATGGCCTTCCACTAAAAAAAGATGGATCTAATGCTGAACCATCTTTATATGTGAATAATACCATTTTTGTAACACCTACTGTGGGCTTTATTTTCGAATTCTAATTTTAATAAATACTTAATGTATTAAATTAAAATTCTTAATGTGTTTCAATGAAATACTAATTAGTCCTAATTCATTTTTATTTGCTGAATGCGGTGTTGTTTTACGATTCTGCTCATTTGTATAATAACAGATATAATTATACAAAGTATACCTGCGTAAAAACTTAGGCCTAATTGTTTTTGTTCTTTAAATAAAATAAAGGCAAGTATGATACCATATACGGGTTCTAAATTCAAAGTTACATTCAAAGTAAATGCGCTAATATGCTTAAGAGAAGAAAGCATGAGATGTGTTGACCATACTGTACAAGCTATTGACAATATAGATAACCAAAAACAATCCATGGTTGTTGGTACTAATCCAATAGGATTAAACCCCGAATTGTATGCATAAAAGAATATAATGGGCAATAAAAAAACCAGTCCTCCAGTCATTTCATAAGATTGTATTGTTTGAACATCTATATGATTAGTAAAGCGTTTATTAATAATTGAAAAGATGGCAGCAAATAAGGCTGAAAATAAACCCACTATAATACCCGTTCTAAATTGAGTATCAAAATGAAATATGAGAAATATACCAAGTAAACTTAATGAGCCTATTAGTATTTCTTGAAATTGTACTTTAGCATGTTTCCATAGTGGTTCTATGACAGCGCTAAATAAACTTGTACTGGAGAAACAAACTAAGGCAATAGATACATTGGCTAGTTTAATGCTTTGATAAAAACAAACCCAGTGAAGAGCAATTATAACTCCTGTACCTAATAAAGATAATTTAGTTCTAAGATTATATTGGTGATTATTTTTTTTATATAAAGCCAATATCCATAATACAATAACAGTAATTAGAATACGATAAAATACTAATACTAAGCCATTAAGTTTAATTAAAAAACCTAAGGAGCCGGTAAGTCCGGCTAAAAAAACGAAAATATGTAATTGTAATAAAGCTTTTTTAAAAGTTGACACGAATGCGTTTTATCATTTTAACAAAACTTCCATTGGATGACTGCCATTGCATATTGAGTACACCTAACATGGCTTCTTTAATAATACCTTTAGTCATTTTGCTAACTCCTATTTTTCTGTCAACAAATTTAATAGGCACTTCTTTTATTTTATAACCCAATTTCCAAGCAGCAAATTTCATTTCTATTTGAAAAGCGTATCCAATAAATTGAATCGTATCTAAGTTTATATCGGCAAGAACTTTATTTTTATAACAAATAAAACCTGCAGTAGGATCTTTAATGGGCATGCCAGTAATCATTCTTGTATAAAACGATCCTCCTAGAGAATAAATTTTTCGATCTAAAGGCCAGTTTTCTGTTTCACCTCCTTTTACATACCTACTTCCTATAGAAACATCAGCCCCATTTTCTTCGCAAGCAGCTAATAGTCTGTCTAAGTCATTGGGGTTATGAGAGAAATCGGCGTCCATTTCAAAAATATAATCATAATTATTTTCTAAAGCCCATTTAAAACCTTGAATATAGGCCGTACCCAAACCTTGTTTGCCTGGACGTTTTAATATAAATAAACGATCTTGAAATTTACTCATTAAACCCTCTACTATAGCAGCAGTACCATCTGGAGAATTATCGTCGATGATTAAGACATGATAATTAGAAGAGATTCCTAAGACTGCATCTAAAATGGCAGTGACATTCTCTTTTTCATTATAGGTTGGTATTAATACAATTTTTTTCACTGTGAACTGGGGGGGGTATTCTGCTTAAAAATATGAAAAAATAGCAAAAAACGAATATCTACTTATGCAGAATGGATTTATTCATTATTTCAGTCAATTTCTGCTTGGTATGGAGGGTAAAATCACCTTTCATCATCCAATCGTAGTATTGTGGCTCCTCCTTAAGAACTTGATTTACAGGCTTTCCCTTGTGTTTACCGAAATTAAATACTTCTACTCCGTTTTCAAATATAAATCGACGAGCAAAGTCTATTATTTGGTATTCTCCGGTAAACTTTACAATAGACTCTACAGAATTACCTATTTGAGGGTATTTCTCTAATTGAGCTTCTAGAATTTCCCAGGTAGCTGTGGCATCTGCTTCTGCACTATGTGCATCTTCTAAGTTCTTATTGCAATAAAATTTATAGGCAGCTGTTAAGGTTCTTTGTTCCATCATATGAAACACTTTCTGAACATCTAATAATTTTCTAGCCTCAATGTCTACAGCAATACCAGCTCTTAAAAATTCTTCATTCAGCATAGGTATATCAAACCTATTACTGTTATATCCTGCTAAATCGGAGGCTTCAATAAATTGCTTTACTTCATTGGCAATTTGCCTAAAACTAGGCGCGTCTTTCACCATCTCATCTGAAATACCATGTACATCGGACGATGCTTTTGGAATAGGCATTTCAGGGTTCACTAGTTTTCTTTTAACTTGTTTAGAGCCATCGGGCATAATTTTCACAATTGCAATTTCTACAATTCTATCTGTACTAACATTAATACCTGTGGTTTCTAAATCGATAAAACAAATGGCTATGTTAAGTTGTAAACGCATATAAATATTTATGAGTGTAAAGTTAGTTAATCTTAGTAACTAAAATCATGAATAGATGTTTATTTAGTTCAGGATTAATACCTAATTTTACATCCAAAATAGACTTTATGCAATGGAATCCTATAACAATTAGTAATCAAATTGAACTAATAAAAGCCGCCTCATTTACTAAACCTCAATTAATTTTAAAACATAGCACAACTTGCAGTATTAGCAAAATGGCCTTGGCTAGATTAGAAAGAGCAGACACCCCTAATAATATAGACTTTCATTATTTAGACTTATTGAACTATAGAAATATTTCAAAAGAAATTGCCGAAAGTTTTGATGTATCTCATGAATCGCCTCAAGTTTTGTTAATTAAAAATGGCAATTGTGTTTACGACGAAAGTCATGGGGGTATACAAATGGAAGAAATAGAAGAACAGGCTTTAAAGGCTTAATGAATTTTATATAAGTTCTATTATCATCGCTGAAGCCCCTCCTCCTCCATTACAAATAGCAGCCGCTCCATATTTGGCTTTATGCTTGCGAAGAATATGCACTAGGCTTACCATAATTCTAGCTCCACTGCAACCAAGCGGATGTCCTAATGCTACGGCACCTCCATGAACATTCACTTTAGTGGGGTCTATTTTTAAAATTTCTGTATTTACTATACCCACCACAGAGAAGGCTTCATTGAATTCAAAAAAATCAATTTCATTAGTTTGCAAATTAGCCTTGGCCAATGCTTTGGGAAGGGCTAATGATGGAGAAGTAGTAAACCATTTAGGATCTTGTTCAGCATCAGCAAAACTTTTTATAATGGCTATAGGTTGTATCCCTAATTCTTTTGCTTTTTCAGCGCTCATTAAAACAAGCGCAGCAGCTCCATCATTCATAGTACTTGCATTAGCAGCTGTAACTGTACCTTCCTTACTAAAGGCTGGGTTTAATTGAGCTAACTTGTCAAAATTTACTTTTAAAGGTTCTTCATCTTTATCAACAATTAATGCTGCTCCTTTTTTCTGAGGAATTTCTACAGGTACTATTTCATCTTTAAACCAACCATTTTCCATAGCCATCTGTGCTTTTTTATAACTATTTACTGCAAAAGCATCTTGAGCCTCTCTACATACATTGTATTTTGATGCACAAGCATCTGCAAAATTTCCCATAGCTACTTTATCGTACACATCTACCAAGCCATCTTTCGCTAAACCATCTTGCAAAACAACATCTCCGTATTTATTTCCCCATCTTTGGGTAGTATTATAAAAAGGAACATTGCTCATACTTTCCATGCCACCTGCAATAATAATATCGGCATCTCCTAAAATAATATTTTGAGCTGCAATGGCAATAGATTTCATACCACTAGCGCAAACCTTATTAATGGTGGTGCAAATAACTTTATCGGGAAGTCCTGCTGCTTTAGCCGCTTGTCTTGCTGGTGCTTGACCTAGTCCTGCTTGAATCACAGAACCCATTATAACTTCATCAATTGAATCTTTGGAGAGTCCAGCTTTCTCTAATGCGCCTTTAATAGCAATGCCTCCTAAAGCGGTGGCAGAAATACTACTAAGACTACCTCCAAAAGAACCAATGGGTGTTCTGACTGCGGCTACGATATAGACTTCCTTATTCATAAATATAAAAGTTTATCTACTTTTTAAAACATCTTTTAAAACAGCTTAAGTATTGGGGATGACTTCTGTTGCTTCTACTTTAGCTTCTGGTATTAAATGAATACCATCCTCCTCTATGCTTATTAATTTTAATTTATATAGCATTCCCACATTCATTTTAAATGCTTTTTTACTCATTCCAAAAAACGCATAAATATCATCTGGAGCTGACTTGTCATGATAAGGCAAGAACCCTTTATGAGATTTCAATAAACTCATAATTTTTTGATTATCGTCAGCTAATTTCTCTCCACCTTGTTTTCCTAAGCCAATATCTAATTTATTGTCTTCTCTAATTTTTTTTACAAAGGCTTCATCAATAAATTGGCCAATATGTAAGTGCGTGAAAACTTCGTTTTTATAAACCAAACCTTGGTGTACTTGGTTTACAATTACTACATACCCAATTTCAGATTCTCTATAAACTTGTATTTTTACTTTTTCGCCTTCTTTAACCGTTAATACTTCGTTACTAATTTGCTTGTCTATTTTTTCAGTCGCGGCTACCCTGCCAGTTTGTGCATCAATGTATAGTTTTACTAAATACTTACCACCCAAACGCATGGTAGATAACTGTTGAGAAACAGGCACGAATAAATCTTTCATTAAACCCCAATCTAAAAAGGCCCCTTGTGAAGTAACTTCTACTACTTTTAAAGCAGCAATATCACCCACTATAGCAAAAGGTTCTTGGGTGGTAGCAATTAATCTATTATCAGAATCGTGGTAAACAAATACACTAATGGTATCTCCAATTTGCAAACCCGATGGCACAAAACGCTTAGGAAGTAAAATACCTTCCCCGCCATCATCCATATAAAAACCAAAATCAACTTTTCGGTCTACACGCATCAAATTAAACTGACCTACATTTATGGTTGACATGATTTATATTTTAATTTAAAACAATTCTGGTTGTGTATCGTTCGGATCCTTTATGACTACTTTATTCTCCCAAGCCATTTCTACTGTTTTAGAAAAATCTACTAGTTTGGTACCAATTGCCTTCCATCCCATCACATCTACCATCTTACTCACTTTAAACTTAGTTTTTCTAACCTGTGTTCCTCTTCCCGTATTAACGGCCAATATAGGTTCAGCAAAAGTGGAAACGGCCTCTACATAATTACCAGCACCTTCTTTAATAAAAGAGAAAGGTGTTTTTAAAGTAGTGGTTTCAATGAGGAAGCGTTTAATATTGAATTGTAATTTGTCTTTGTCCAAATAAACTGCTGTAATAATTTTTGCAGGGTCAAATTTTTCAATAAATAATACTTTCTCTGGGTCGAATCTTTGGCTTTGTTCTGTATCGGTTACTTCATAATTACCATCCTTTGTAATTACAAGTAGTTTCTCGTCTTCAAAGGTACCTAAATAAACTCCTTTCTCATCGGTATTTAAACGGCCAAACTTATCATCAAACCATAATTTACGGCCCAATAAGGTGCTTTTACCTGCATCTTTCAATTTAATGGCCTTTACAGGATACTTAGTTACCTGGTTCCCTACACTACTTCTTCCCTTCACTTCTAAGGTATCAAAGAAAAAGTCAAATTCTTTTATACGCGCAGAACAATTAGGGCTTAATATTACTTTCACCGACTCGGCTTCGCCATTCATATTCACCGACATATAATGTACTTTCGATTTCTCCGTGCTCTTAGCTAAGAAATATTCTTTATCACGAGTTACACCAGTAACATTAAACCTTTTAGCATAAGTTATGCCTGATGCACCATCAGCATATACCATATTATAGGTGGTACGTTCATCATTTTTCTGAAAGACAGCTGCATGAATAATATCTTTTCCAATAAAGACTTTATCGGAAACCTTTACCACTTTCATTACCCCCGACTTCGCGAAGGCAATAATATCATCATAGTCGGTACAATCACATAAGAATTCATCTTTCTTTAAGCTTGTGCCTACAAAACCTTCAGCTCTATTAATATATAATTTAGTATTGGCAATAGCCACCTGCTTCACTTGAATAGTATCAAACTCTTTAATTTCTGTCTTGCGCTCTTTGCCCTTACCATATTTCTTGGCTAGGTTTTCATAATAAGCCACTGCATAATCCACTAAATTGGCTAAATGATTTTTAACCTCTCTAATTTCTTCCTCAATGGTTTTAATTTGTGCATTTAATTCGTCAATATCTAGTTTATAAATTCTTCTTACAGGCTTATCGGTTAATTTTAATAAGTCGGTACGCTCAATTGGTTTTTTAAATTTCTTTTTAAAAGGTTGAAAAGCTTCATCAATAGCATCAATCACTTTATCCCAACTAGCATGTTTTTTTTCAAGTTCTTTATATATCTTCTCTTCAAAGAATATTTTTTCTAAACTGGTGAAATGCCATTTATCTTCTAATTCTTTTAATTGAATTTTTAATTCTAGTTCCAATAAGCTCTTGGTATGATCTACTGAATGACGCAATAAATCAGAGGCGCCTAAAAATTGAGGTCTCTGACCCACAATTACACAGGCATTAGGGGAAATACTTATTTCACAATCGGTGAAGGCATATAAAGCGTCAATAGTTATATCTGGAGAAATACCCGTTGCTAAATCAATTTGAATTTCTACTTCAGCAGCGGTTACATCGGTCACTTTTTTAATTTTAATCTTACCTTGGTCATTAGCCTTGGTAATACTTTCCATTAATTGAGTGGTGGTTACACCATAAGGAACATCCTTAATAAGTAATGTCTTTTTATCAAACTCTTCAATATGTGCTCTTACTCTTACCTTACTTCCTCTTCTTCCGTCATTATAATTACTAGCATCAATCATACCCCCTGTTTGAAAATCGGGTAATAATTGAAACTTCTTTCCTCTTAAATGTTTAATAGCAGCATCCGTCAATTCTATAAAATTATGGGGAAGAATTTTGGTAGATAAACCCACGGCAATACCATCGGCTCCTTGTGCTAATAACAAAGGAAATTTCATAGGAAGTGTAACCGGTTCTTGCTTTCGACCATCATAACTTAAAGCCCAATCGGTAGTCTTGCCATTAAAGGCAACTTCTAAAGCAAACTTGCTTAAACGCGCTTCAATATATCTAGCAGCCGCTGCATCATCTCCTGTTCTTACATCCCCCCAGTTACCTTGGGTTTCCACTAGCATATCTTTCTGACCAATATTCACCAAGGCATCTCCAATACTTGCATCTCCATGCGGATGATACTGCATACTTTGACCTATAATATTGGCTACTTTATTAAACCTGCCATCGTCCATTTCCTTCATGGCATGTAAAATTCTACGCTGTACTGGCTTTAAACCATCTTCAATGGCTGGAACCGCACGCTCTAATATTACATAAGATGCATAGTCTAAGAACCAATTTTTATATTGGCCTTGTACACCCGATTCATTCTCTGTAACTCTACTTAAATTTTTCTCTTTTGCCATATTAACTGTTCTTTAGAGACGGTAAGTATCTTCACTACCTTCTGCTAAACTATTTAATTCAATAAAAATAATATCCGTCAGCGCCTTTACTTCATGCCAAACATTGGCTTCAATAATCACTCTAGAAGGCGCTTCTATAGTGAGCTTCCCTTTTTCTTCCGTTAGCAAGTTTTTCCATTCCATATGTATAGAGCCTTGCACTAATAACATTTCTTCTGGGTTCTTACCTGCTGACTTCCCTTTATGATAATGTTGTCCACTAATCGAACCCGCATTTCTATATACTAATAAAAACTCTCCTGTTCTATTCGTGCTAAAATAATGAAGTGCACCACGATCATCAATTGCTTTTACATCTATTTTAGAAACGCTTACACTCATTTTATTATTTTAAACAACTATTATCCGATCAAATTCTATTACTCTTCTGCAACCACAGTTGACCCACCTGGCATTTGCACCACCATATCCTTCCAACCTTTCTGCCAATTACCTGCAAATACAATTTTACCCAATTCAGACATGGCTTTTAATCTTGAAACAATAAAAGCGTCTCCTGTTTTAATTTTCATTTTACTTATAATATGCGCTATGGCACTAGGAAGTTTTTGCGCATTTTTAGTAAGTAAAGAATAAATGTCTTTGTCATAAAAGCTAATTGGCATACTCACTAATTTCTTACCACCCTCTAAAAAACGAACACCTTCATTTTCTTGACATAATTTTTTCCATTCATCTGGATCAATTTCAAATTCACTTAAAGTAATAGGACGCGCTAATTTTTTAGCTTTCAAGAATTCCTTAGGTTGTATTTCACTTAAATGAGTTGGATAAAACAATTGTCCTTTATCATTTAAAAAAGGTAAGTTATTTAAATACAAAACTTGTAATCGGCCTTGATACGGTTTCAACTGTGACATTAACCAATAATAACCAGAAACATCGTGTGCATTTTGTCCCATCCAAAACCAAACTTCTTCTTCTGGGTTCTCTTCTAAATCTTGCATCAATTGATGAACAGTTAATTTATCATCTACAATATCTAGTTGCTCTTCATAAGGGGAATGCTCCAATATATTCTTCCACCAAAAACGTCTTGCTTGATACCCTTCGGTTTCATAAATGTCAAGAATTGGGCCCACGGCATAGTCATCCTTTATTTCAACGACTCTACCTGCCAATGATTCGTCTAATGCTATAGCGGCCTCAATAGAAGCCATATCTGCTGTATTAAATACTAAGTGTATCATGCGCTTTATCCAATTCTACTTTTAAATTATTGATAATAAAATCCTGTCTCTCTTGGGTATTCTTACCCATATAATATTCTAATAAATGCTGAATATGATCTCCTTGTTCTAAAATAACAGGATCTAATTTGATATCTGCATTAATAAACTTGCCAAATTCTTCTGGGCTAATCTCTCCGAGCCCTTTGAACCTTGTAATTTCTGGTTTAGCGCCCAATTCTTTCATGGCTGCCTGTTTCTCCGTTTCATCGTAACAATAAATTGTCTTTTGTTTATTACGCACTCTAAATAAAGGCGTTTCTAAAACAAATACATGTCCTTTTTTAACTAAGTCTGGAAAGAATTGTAGGAAGAATGTAAGTATTAATAAACGTATGTGCATTCCATCTACATCGGCATCGGTAGCAATAACAATTTGATTATATCTTAGGCCTTCTAAACCTTCTTCAATATTTAAAGCATGTTGCAATAAATTAAATTCTTCGTTTTCGTATACCACTTTTTTAGTTAAACCAAAAGCGTTCAAAGGTTTACCTCTTAAACTAAAAACGGCTTGTGTGTCAACATTTCTTGACTTTGTTATACTTCCACTTGCAGAGTCGCCCTCGGTAATAAATAAAGTACTTCCTTGTTGTAAAGAAATAAACATCTCTTTATTCTTAGCAGGTAAATCGTCATTTAAATGTACGCGACAATCTCTTAATTTCTTATTATGCAAATTGGCTTTCTTAGCTCTTTCATTGGCTAATTTTTTTATGCCTGCTAATTCTTTTCTTTCATGTTCGTTTTGTTCAACTCTTTTTTTAAGCGCCTCTGCAGTGGCTGTATTTCTATGCAAGAAATTATCTAATTCCTTAGCTAAAAATTCAGTAACAAAATTTTTCATGCTTGGCCCACCTTCTGCTACATTCTGAGAACCTAATTTTGTTTTGGTCTGACTTTCAAATACGGGCTCTTGCACTCTTACTGAAATAGCTGCTACAATACTGGTTCTAATATCAGAAGCGTCATAATCTTTTTTATAAAAATCGCGAATCACTTTAATGTAGGCTTCTCTAAAGGCTTGTTGATGGGTTCCTCCTTGCGTAGTGTATTGACCATTTACAAAAGAAAAAATATCTTCTCCGTAATCGTTGTTATGCGAAATGGCTACTTCTATATCATCGCCTTTTAAATGTATAATGGGATATCTAAGTTCGTCCGGATTTGTTTTTCTTTCTAGTAAGTCTAATAAACCATTTTTACTTACGTATTTTTTCTCGTTAAATACAATACTTAAACCTGCGTTTAAATAACAGTAGTTCCATAATTGACCATCAATATACTCATGTATATAATGGAAGTTTTTAAACATAGTGGAATCGGGCGTGAACACAACCAGGGTGCCATTGGCCTCCGTTGTTTTAGTTTCTTTGGTTTCGCTAACCAAAACACCTTTTT
>Ga0214919_10002725_pt1 | contig 27413 bp, 22 predicted proteins | sample LL1503_MetaG_FD_177994 | JGI IMG/M metagenome (GOLD analysis project Ga0214919, IMG submission 177994) | Freshwater microbial communities from Lake Lanier, Atlanta, Georgia, United States - LL-1503 | ecosystem: Environmental > Aquatic > Freshwater > Lake | place: USA: Georgia | collected...
CTGAATAATAAATATGTAGCCTCATTCTGAATCGGGAATGCTTCCCTCCTCCCAAACGAACCCTACCAATAGCTGGTTGATTACCAAGGCTTGAACTTAAATAATCCACGCCAGCAGCTTTATTATTAGGGTAAGGGGGAACAAACATAATAGAATCGTTCACTGGGGCTAATATTCTAAAATCAAACATTGAGTCGGTTCTTGAGATAACGCCCTGCACATATCTACTTATATTGAAGTTGTAGCTTGCCACCTTCTCATAACCCATGATCGATTTATAAACTAATTTACCACCAAAACGACTCAAATATTCTGCATTTGAAGTGCCTACAAAATCATTAGGCACATTCCTGATTTTTTTAGAAGCAGTATCGTATATACCTAAGAATAAGTATTGTGGCGGTGACATTTGTTGGTCAATCGTTTTCAAATTCGCATCATCAGGAACTTGTTCTGCAATTAATTCAGCCCGATGAATGATCTTATTTTTAAAGGATTTCAATCCCGGCACTTTCAATTTCACCATGGTTCCAGGACTCGTCTGTACATATACCAATGAATCGTTCAATGTGCCATTGATATATTTAAAGGATTCAGAAGCTGCTCTATTTCTTGTAATAAAATTTGCATCCCCTGTATTATAAACACTGTATTTAAAATAGCGAACAGCAGTATCTCTTTGTGTTGCACCTACGGCACTTGATCTATAATATAATCCAAGCTTCGTGTTGGTATCGGTCATACCTAGTCGAATTAATACATTACTATTCCCACTGGTAGTTATCGCAAAGCCCTTAAAATATTCACGCAAAGTAGAATCACTTTTGTATGCATTGGTTGTATCAAATAATTTAATGAACTGCAATGCAGCAGATGGTAACAATTTTATTCTAATTTGATTATTAGCTAATTCAAAACGACTTATCACCGAATCCCGCACTTTTGTAAAATCAAGTGTATACGGATTTGCTAGTGAGGCACCTGGTTTTATATTATATGCATTAGGATAATTACTTGCATACAACTTTGCAATTTCCAATGGCGTCTTATCGTCTATCTTACTTACATTTAATGTTATCGGTTTTGAAGAATCTCCATAAAAACCATGGTAACTTAAAATCAAGACAGCAGAATCAACTAAGATACTATCCTTATCTCCTTGTAAATAAAATGGAAAAATTTCTGGCTTTAATTGGAAAAACATGGATGCAGTTGTAGAACCAAAAATGGGATCATTGGTAATGTTCCCTAAAATATGTTCATCTGTTCCAAAAATTCGCATAGAATCCGCATAATCTGCGGACTGTGTTTCCACTGACAATATCGTATCCTTGGTATTTACAGCATCCATTGCAGGAAGCAAACCAAGTCCTAATTCAGAAGTACTAATACGTGTACATGCTGAAAAAATCAGGGTTAAAAAAAGGAAAAAAGAAAATTTCTTAAGGGTATGAGTTGATGCCATGAATTTAATTATCATTACTTTGCTGCAAGATCGTTGTATAAATCTAAATACTCTGTTAAATCGGAATCCCAACCATTAAAAGGAACTACTTTTTTTCCTTTCACGATTGAAAATTCAGACACTAATTTTTTATCTAATATGTCAGCACCAAAAGTGATTGCATCCGCATAAGTTGCACCACCTCTAAATAATGCTGTATTATTTAAATCCTTAAATGGTTCTAAATCTTTGTCTTTCATATTTGTATTGATCAAAGATTTTGTTAAAAAATCTTTTCCCAATTTCTCTTCGAAAGTATTTTGACCAATAGTAAAAACCACTTTTGCATTTGAAAAAACAGGTTCTTTCTTAAATGCCGTTTTAATATAAGCAGGGATTAAACCTGTCATCCAACCGCTACAATGAATAATGTCTGGAGGCCATCCAAATTTCTTCACTGTTTCCAATGCGCCTCTACAAAAGAAGATAGTGCGAAGTGCGTTATCGTCAAACCATTTTTCATTTTCATCATGAAAAATTTGCTTTCTTTTGAAAAAATCCTCGTTTTCTAGAAAATACACCTGCAACCTTGCATTCGGCAAAGAAGCCACTTTGATTTGTAATGGATAATCATCCCCGTCCACTTGCACATTGATCCCAGATAAACGAACTACCTCATGTAAACGGTGTCTACGCTCATTGATTACACCAAATCTGGGCATAATACAACGTACTTCTAACCCACTGTCATTACTTTTAATTGCGAGCTTATTGATTACCTCCGCAAATTCGGTCAGCTCCAAATAGGGCGACATTTCTGTGGCGATATATAAGATTCGTTTTTTTTCAGACATTCATTTTGAATTTAACTCAGAACCATCTTTGAGTCTGCAAAGTTACATAAAACCAAGGACTTTAAGAAACCACAAAAAACAGTAATAAAACCCCCTCAGCCAACGCATATCTTAACAAATGGTCGTATTTTGCAGAAGATAGGAAAATTCAACCCCAATTATGGCCAAATTTTTAAAAATAGGATTCTTCTTTTTGATTGGCATATTGCTGATTTGGTGGAGTTTACATCAAATTCCGCCACAAGAATGGGACAAATTTACCAAGGCCTTGGCTAAGTCCAAATTTTGGCTAATCCTACCTATATTTTTCATTTTAGGCCTATCTCATTTTATTAGGGCCCTCCGCTGGAGATTGATCATGGAACCTCTGGGATACAAACCCTCCATCATGAACACTTTTTTAGCCGTACTCATTGGCTACCTTGCCAATTTAGCCATCCCTAGATTAGGGGAGGTTTTAAAATGCACCTTGCTGGCAAAGTATGAAAAAGTGCCTGCTGAAAAAATTGTGGGTACGATTGTAGCAGAAAGAGCATTTGATGTGATTAGTCTTGGAATTGTATTTTTATTAGCGCTTACTTTACAATTCAATGTAATTGAAGCAGGCTGGCAACAATTACAAACTGGTAATAGCACTGCCACCCATTCAAATAATAACTTATTTATAATTATAGGGATTGTTGCTTTTCTAGTGATTGTGGCTTTGATTTTATTGTTTACGCTCAAGCACAAATTTGAAAGGATCATCAACCCTATTAAAAAAATAATCAAAGGTATTTGGGAAGGTGTGATCAGTGCGACCAAATTGAAAAAATATAATTTATTCTTTTTTTATTCCTTTAGTATTTGGTTTTTATATTTATTAGCTACTTACATAGGATTGTATGGAACAGAAGGAACTGCGAGTTCTTTTTCAACTGCGATCAGTTGCCTAGCCTATGCGAGTATCGGCATGATTATCACACCTGGAGGCATTGGTGCCTATGCCTACTTTATGGCCAAAGTATTGGAATTAAATGGTATTGAATACACCATTGGATTAGCGAATGGAACTTTACAATGGTTTTCACAAGTCATTATCGTTATTGTTTTAGGCGGACTCGCTTTAATCATGCTCCCTTTTATCAACAAACAAGCAAAGTAATATGCGATTAGTTGAAACAATTCATCAAAAAATAAAAACGGTCGCAGATGCAAAAAAAGCCATCTCCGCAGGTAAAGTATTAGGCAAAACTTTTGCATTTACCAATGGCTGTTTTGACATTTTGCATCCCGGACATTTATATTCCTTGGCGGAAACGGCAAAGGAAGCAGATTTCTTAATTGTAGGGCTAAATAGTGACGCTAGTGTAAAAAGATTAAAAGGTCCAGAACGTCCAATAAATAACACCCATGATCGTGCTTTAATTTTAGCAAATTTATTATTGGTAGATATGGTGGTGATATTTGAAGAAGATACCCCCTTGGAATTAATTAGCAGTTTATTACCAGATGTTTTAGTAAAAGGTGGCGATTACACTATTGAAACTATTGTAGGCGCGAAGGAAGTAATTGCAAATGGCGGAAAAGTAATCATCAACCCTATCATTGAAGGATTTTCAACAACGAACACGATTGAAAAAATTAAAAATACCTAATTAAGCATTTTTATAATTTATCTAGTATATGCGTTTTACATTCCTGTTATTTTTATGCGCCATTTCCCATCAATTAGCTATCGCACAATCCAGCCAAAACTGGCATTGGAAGGATTATACAACTGATTCAGTGCACGGCATTAGTTTACATAATGCATATAAATTAATCGCTACCCTGCCACAAAAAGCAAGTCCTGTAATCGTTGCCGTAATTGATGGCGGTATTGACACCAATCACGTTGCTTTGAAAAATTTACTATGGACAAATGCAAAAGAAATCCCAAACAATCATTTGGATGATGACAAAAATGGTTATGTAGATGACCTACATGGCTGGAATTTTTTAGGTGGAAAGGATGGACGTAATATTGATAAGGCTGCTGCTGAAATGACCCGAATTTATCATCGATATAAAAGTAACTATGATGGTAAACAAATTGATACCAACCAATTAAGTTCAAAAGAAAAAGATGCTTACTTGATTTGGAAACAAACCAGGGATGAAATTAAAGTAGCTGAAAATGACTTAAGTTCTTTGCAATATATTAAAATGGCAAGCAATGCCATAAAAAAAATGGGGGCGATATTATTAAAGGAATTACCAGACTCAAATTTTACTATAGCCTCTTTAGAATCCTACCAACCCATTGGCAGGGTGACACTTGATACCAAGATGGCTTATTTAAGGGCAGTGAAAATTCTTGGTATTGAAAAAGAAAGCACCTATCCTGAAATCATACAGGATTTAGAAGAATATATTGAAGGGAAAGAAAAAGCTGCGAGCGCTCAAGAAGTGGCACCTGTAGATATTAGAGCGGATATTATCAAAGACAACTATAATAATTTTTCTGACAAATATTATGGCAACAATGATATCACTGGCCCCAATGCGCGTCATGGAACACATGTAGCGGGACTTGTTGCAAGTATACCGGATTCCAATTGGGAAGTCAAAAATTTATATCCGGCACTAAAAATCATGGGAATAAGAACAGTTCCCGATGGCGATGAATACGATAAGGATGTTGCATTAGCCATCAGATATGCAGTAGACAATGGCGCAAAAATTATTAATATGAGTTTTGGCAAATCCTATTCGCCAGAACAAGCATGGGTAGATAGCGCTATCAGATATGCGGCACAAAAAGATGTTTTATTAATTCACTCCGCTGGAAATGAATTTTATAATTTAGATACAAAAAAAGTGTATCCAAATACCTACTCCCCTAGCTATAAGGATACCGCAAAAAACGTAATTACGGTTGGCGCAAGTAGTGATCCAAGTTTAAATAATGTTTTATTAACTGACTTTAGTAATTACGGTGCAAAAACAGTAGATGTGCTTTCGCCAGGAAATAAAATATATTCCACATTGCCTGGTAAAAATAATTATGGCTACTTGCAAGGAACAAGTATGTCATCCCCTATTGTTAGTCATATGGCTGCCATGATTCGATCTTATTTTCCGCAATTATCTGCCATACAAGTAAAAGAAATAATTGTAAACAGCGTTTGGAAACCGATGGATGGTAATATCAAATATGTCATTCCAAACAGAGACATGGATAAATCATTAATCGAAGTATGCACCACCGGTGGAATTGTAAATGCGGCAAATGCAATTGCATTAGCAAAAACGTATAAAATTTCGACACCACAGAATAACGATAAAAAGAAAAAAACTAAGAATTAGTAATTAAATACAATATTTACCAAAATTAAAAAACATGTCTCGACCTAGTGCAAAAGAATATGGTGCCCCACATCAAAATTATATTAACTATACCAGCGGAAAAGATTATTCCATTTTAGTACAGCAATACCAAGAAAGAATAACAGAATCCTGGTCGGCAGTCCCCATTGAGAAAACAAATTTCGCCTATGCACCCGACAAGTGGACCATCAAACAAATGCTGCAACATGTTATTGATACGGAAAGAATTTTCGCTTATCGTGCTTTGGCTATTGCAAGGCAAGAACCGGCTGCTTTATTAGGATTTGACGAAAACGAATATGCAAAAAATGCAACCGCTGCAAATAGAAACTGGAAAGATATGTTAATTGAATGGCGTGTAGTTAGGCAATCTACCAATTTACTATTCGCCTCTTTTACAGAGGAACAAATGAAAGCGATGGGGACCGCAAGTGGTCATCCTATTTCAGTTAATGCATTAGGATTTATCATTTTTGGCCATGCGCTTCATCATTTACATGTGCTAAAAGAGCGCTATGACATCTAATTTAAATAAGTACTAATAAACAAAAAATCCCGTCCCGATTTCTCGGGACGGGATTTTTTTATGAAACCAATGCTTTAATTATTTTGTTCCGTAAATATGGATCGCTAATTGCACATCTGAATCCACCATACCTATACCATAGTTAATTCCAAAAACTGTTCTATCAAAAGGGAAGAATGCTTCAGCAAAAAAACCTTTGTCATCTGCATTTCTAATGATTGCAGTGAATGTAACCGGCGCCTTAATACCTTTCAAGCTTAAATCGCCTTTAATAGTTGCTCTGTCTGCTTTAGTATAATCTACAGTATTAATTGTAAAAGTAGCTTCACCAAATTTTGAAATATCAAAAAAATCAGCAGAAGATAAATGACCTTGTAATTTTGCGCCACCCCCTTCATCTGTTACTTTTAAACCAGCAACATCAATTACAAAACTGCCACCTACTAATTTACCACCATCTACTTGTACAGCTCCTGATTTAACTGGGAAATATCCTGTATGGAAATCACTCTTTTTTGAACCAATCCAATCCACTTTGCTTTTTTGTGCATTTACAGTAAATGTAACTGCAGCGTTTGTTTTGTCTTTTTTAGTAAAAGCAACTAAGGAAAATGAAGTTGCCAAAATGACAACTGCGAAAATGATTTTTTTCATATTTATTTAATGTTTTAGATTATTGTGCCAACTAAAATACGCAAAAAAATCGCGAATTCAATAGGCCCAGTTGTTATATAATATTTAATTGTTATTAAAGTGTAAATATATAAATCAATGTTTAAACAACAAAATATATTTTTGGGCAATTCTATGCCTTTAATCTAGTATCTTCGCCAAAATTTAGATTTTATGAATTTGCATGAATATCAAGCAAAAGAATTACTTAAAAAGTATAATGTTCCAGTACAAGAAGGTATCGCAGCTGAATCAGTAGATGCTGCAATAACTGCTTACCACAAGATAGCAGGCGAAACAAATAATAAATTCGCAGTAGTTAAGGCTCAAATACATGCGGGTGGTCGTGGTAAAGGTAAAATAGTAGGCACTGAACAAAGAGGTGTAGCCGTTGGTAAATCAGCAGCCGATATTGAAACTTTTGCAAAAAATATTTTAGGTGGTACATTAGTAACCATACAAACTGGCCCAGCAGGTAAATTAGTTTCTAAAATATTAGTTGCGCAGGACGTATATTATGAAGGCCCTCAGCCAACCAAAGAATTTTACTTGTCAATTTTATTAGATCGTTCCAAAGGAATGAATGTAATTATGTATAGCACAGAAGGTGGAATGGATATTGAGGAAGTCGCACATAATACCCCTGAAAAAATATTTAAAGAATGGATACACCCTGGTGGTGCCTTACAAGGTTTCCAGGCGCGTAAAATTGCTTTCAATTTAGGATTGAGTGGTGACGCTTTAAAAAGTTGCGTAAAATTTGTTACCAATTTATACAATGCCTATGTTGGTTTAGATTGCGGTATGCTTGAGATTAATCCCCTATTCAAAACAAGTGATGATAAAATCATTGCTGTGGATTGTAAAATGAATATTGATGACAATGCATTAATGCGTCATCCTGATTTATTAGCAATGAGGGATGTTACTGAAGAAGATCCTACTGAAGTTGAAGCAGGTGAATACAATTTAAACTTTGTTAAATTGGATGGCAATGTAGGTTGTATGGTGAATGGTGCAGGACTAGCTATGGCTACTATGGATATGATTAAGTTAAGTGGTGGTGAGCCCGCTAACTTCTTAGACGTAGGTGGTACTGCAAATGCGCAAACAGTAGAAGCTGGATTTAGAATTATCTTGAAAGACCCTAATGTAAAAGCTATTTTAATTAACATCTTTGGCGGTATTGTTCGTTGTGATCGTGTTGCTGCTGGTGTAATTGAAGCTTTCAATAAATTAGGTAATATAAATATCCCAATCATTGTGCGTTTACAAGGCACCAATGCGGTGGAAGCAAAAAAATTAATTGACGAAAGTGGATTGAAAGTGCAATCTGCAATACAATTGAGCGAAGCTGCTGCTTTAGTAAAGCAAGCCGTTGCTTAGTTTTAAGTAGCATTTTTATAAAATATAAAATGCTACTTAAAACGCTCTTATGATTTTTAAAATACCCCCAATGAATCGGGGGTATTTTGTTTTATTTCCATTTTTATAAAATATAAAATGCTACTTAAAACGCTCTTATGATTTTTAAAATGTTATACCCCATTCACTAGCTTCACTTCAGTTAATGCACTAAAGGAATATACCTGACCAGTAGCTACCTCAACACATTCAATACGTATACGGCGTTTTTTACCGCGTCTAAATATTTTTCCATTAAAGGATTCAAATAATATGCCTTCAGCAATATGTGCAACAAGTACAACTCCTGCTTTCTTTACTTCATTATACTTTCTCAAAACCAATAATAGCTTAGTTTCTCCATTGGCGGTGGCAGCAGGATTTAATAAGGTTTTACTTAATGCTTTTTTTATATCATCGGGAAAAAAACCTTGTTGTATAAATTGCGCCAGCAAATGTCCGTATATACTTTTCCATTCTTTACCATGTGCATCCACCCTATTTCTGAATTGTTCATAACATAATAAATGCGCTAATTCATGAAGTAAAGTAATTAGGAATTCATACTTATTTAAATTCCCATTGACCGAAATTTTATGATTGGCCCCTTGGAATGCATGGCGATAATCACCTAACACAGACTTCCTTGCTTTGGTGACTGTTAAATGAACCTTGTATTGATTTATTAAGGAAACAACAGGTTCAAATGTCCCATCTGGCAAGTAGGCATTGAGCGCGTTAAGTGGGTGTTCAATTTTTGCCAAGAAAATTATTTAATGCGGTTGAAAAACTAATTCTTTTTTGTAGCCCAACGAATTTCAAGCCAAGCGTACAAAAGATAAATTCCCATACAAACTAATAAGGTAGGAATACCAACTTTTGCTTCTTGCGTTTTGGCATAAATTAGAGCAGCGACTGCAAATACGCCCAATTTTAAAAGTGTGCCTAACATAACAGAACGAATCATTGCATTCGGATTATTCGTATCCATTTTTAAAATGCGTACGTAACTAAAAATTGCCATGAAAAATAACATGGTATTTACCACAACAATAAAGTAATAATTAAAATACAGGACATTTTCCATAAATAATAAACACAAAGTATTTATTAATGCAAAAAGTGCAAGTATGGGGACCAATTTTTTTATAAACATGAAAAAATTATTTTGTTTCTTTTATGATTCTGTATAAGGTGAAAAAAATAAAGGCAAATGGTAATATCCAAATCAACATTGGTTTCAATCCCCAATAGGCATCGCCTTTTTTACCAATATATAACAACAGTAATAATCCAGCAATTAATTGCGACCCTAATCCAGCATAATTTGCCCAAACGTTGACTGACTTATTTTTTTTATTATGGTTTGTATTCACAAAAAATAATTAATCATTTGAAGGTAAACTTTCGGGTAATTTCAATGGAATTGTATCCAATTGTTTTGCATTCCCTTCCGATAGTACTTTTTTTATTCCTTCTAAATATTGTTCCTTATAGTGTAATGTTTGCTCTAAAGAATCGGTCCTTATTTTTAATAATTGAAGTGCGGTTTGACTTTCTTTGGTACCATACCCTGGAATATAATACTTAAGTGGGGTAAAAGCAATTAACGCAATAGTTAAACCTACTAACAATATAAAACTCACACTAAAGCCAATGTAAACGGAAGTCCTGGAAAGTCTGAATGCAACTACCTCATCATAAGTATCATCGTTCATGATGACCAAACGGTAGGTATTGCTCCTACGTTTAAATGTGTTGTTATCGTCTAAAATTGCCATATTAAAAGTTGCAACCTAAAGATACAAAATAAACAGAATTAATTGTATTTTTAGTCGTTATTAGTCCTACCATGAAATTGTTGCAGAACCCATTAAAATATTGGCCTTATCGACTCCTCCTAATGGGCTGTATTTTTGTGTTAAATAAGGGTGTCATTGCACAGGATTCTTCCAAATCAATACTGGATATCAATAATTCCAAGTTGATTAAAAAAGTAAACAGTGTATTAGACAGCAATCAAAAAAAAATAAACAACTTTATTTTTAAAAAAATAGATAATGCTAAAGCAAAATTAGATAGTACCACACGCAAGTTTATTCCTTACGAAGAAGAACGACCACTCCCCTATGAAATTCTCACTAAGAAAAAGTATACTCTTGGCCGCCGCGCTTATCAAAATACAGTTTCAAAATTTAATTATATATTTCACGCAAATGAGGAATTGACCCAAATTATTAAAGATGCTCGCGCCTATTTAGAGGAGGATTACACCACTTTAATTCCATTTTACGATTACGACCTAGCCAATACTTCTAAAAAAGATATAGACTCCATCATTTACAGGTGTAATGCCAATGTGGTATTACATGATTTAAGAAGCAATTGGGTGGACGACGCCTATTTGTTATTAGCCAAAGCCTATTTATTTCATAAAAATTTTGATACCGCAGGAAGTTTACTACAATATATCAACTATGCATTTGATGCAAAGGAAGCCGGAATGGATATACCCATTGGCAGTAATTTGAGAAACACCAAAGGCCAATTCAGTATCGCCACCAAAGAAGATAATAAATTTTATGAGAATAGAAATATCAGAAATGAAAGTATGCTTTGGCAGGCCAGAAACTATTTTGAAATAAATTCATTGAATGAAGGATTAAGTTTACTACAATTATTGAAAACAGATGCTTTCTTCCCTAAACGATTACACCCATTCTTATTTGAACAATTAGCATATGGATATTATCAAAGTGAAAATTATGATAGTGCTGCTACTTATTTAACCAAAGGCTTATCCAATGCCCCTGATAAGTTTTCCAAAACAAGATGGTATTATCTTATTGCACAATTATGGGAAATATCAGATAATCTCCCCAATGCCTATACCTGGTATAAAAAGGCACACAGTGACGCATTAAATCCATTAATCAGTGTATATGCAAAAATTAATTTAATAAAAATTGATTTTAAACAATCAAAAACACCCTGGCTTGAATTAGCCAACTCACTACAACAAATGTCAAGAAGGGAAAAATACAAACCTTATACAGACATTATATATTTTGAAATGGCAAAATTAGCGATCCAGAATAAAGATATTATAAGGGCAAATGAATGGTTATTGGTTTCCATCAAAAAAAATGAAAATGGTTTAACGCAAAAACAAAAAGCGTTTGAGTTATTGGCAGACATCAATTACAAATCAAGTAATTATGCTATTGCCACATTGGCATACGATAGCTTAACTTTAATATTAAAAACCAACCCCGATTTTGAAAAAATAGCGCTGCGAAAAAAATGGCTGCCATCCATACTTAAAAACGATATTACAATCCAACAACAAGATACGCTTCAATATATTTACACCCTTGCAGAAAATTTGCAGAAGGCGTATCTGCAAAAATGGGAATTGAATGAAAAAAATAAAACAAAAAAATTAAGTACCCTATTCATGGATGAAGTTAAACAAGCCGCATTAGCAAATGAGGCGTTAACCAACCAGGGTATTAATAACAATTTTAGTAACAACAGTTTTGGAAATAATTATGGTGGTAATAATGGGGCTAATAATGGCTTTAGTAATACTTCCAATAATTACGGTAATAATAATACAGGCTATCCGAATAACCAATCTCAGGGCCTAAGTGGTGTAAGTGATTTTTATTTTGAAAATAAAAATACTGTTGAAATTGGAAAACAAAACTTTGCACAAAAATGGGGTAACCGACCAAATGTTGATCAATGGCGTAGAAAAACAAGCAATGCTATTATATATAAGTCAACCAATCCTGCCGATGCCCCGCAATCAAGATATACAACAGATAGCAATAGCACTGCCTCCATTTCGTCGACTGAAATAACCAAGGAAAAAACAAACGCTCTCCAACTCATTAGTAGCAAAGACGATTTGACTAAATCAATATTAGAATTAAATAAAAGTAGCTTTGAAAATGCACAAACATTTTTATTTCAACTGAATGATTTTGAGAAAGCCCTACCCTTATACCAAAAAGTCATTAATTTAAATATGGATGATGTTATTACGGAACGTAGTTTACTTGATTTGGCTAGCGAATATATCCACCAAGGGAACCGAACCAGTTCAGATAGCCTCATTGCAATTGTAGAAGCAAAATTTCCAAAAGGCTTTTATATAACAAAGAAGACAGCCGTTGAAAATAAAAAATCTCAAGAAAAACAATTAGAGGCAGATTATAAAGAAGCCTATTTTTTAGCACAAATAGGGAATTGGACAACATTATCCAATAAAGCAAGCCAGCTGGACGCACAACTTAAAAAAACAAAGTGGTTTGCCCCCTATCAATTTTTAAAGGTTAAAATGTACGCGCAACAACGAATGGACAGCTTAGCATTTGTGTTATTGGATTCAATTATATTTCTGCATCAAAATGAAAGTATACGAGACCGTGCAAAAAATATTATTGAAGAACTTAAAAAAAGGAAAGAGACTGAGTTGTATTTATCAAAGCTGAATGGGGACAGCTTGAAATTAATAGCTACGACCAAAACACCTAGGGTCGAAAATTTAAAGCTAGCTACCCAAAATAAATCAATTGCTGTTAGTCCTAAAATTGATTCTTCCAATAAAGTTGCCATGGATGCTGGATTATTTTTCACCAAGGATGAATCGGAACCACATTATGCAGCAATCCTTACCACTAATATTAAAGAAATATTGGTCAAAGAGATGGTCACTGCCCTTGGCTACCTAAATAAGGATGAATTTAAAAAACAAAATTTAGATGTAACTTACCTTGAATTTGAACCCAATGTTTTTGTTGTTTGGATTGGCCCGTTTGAAAATTTAAATAGTAGTAATACCTATTTAAATAAAATAAAAGGACGACTAAGCACTGAAATAATTTCGTTTGTACAAAGCAAACAATATGAATTATACATTTTAGGGAAGTCCAACATTTTGCAAATTAAAAATAGTGACGACCTTAAAAAATATAAAAGCTTTATGAACAATAATATTTATAAACAATAAAGGATTATAAGTGAAACCAATTAACCAACATACAGAGAAAAAACCTAAAAATTGGATACGCCTATTTTGGAAGTATTATTTTATTACAGCAGGTGTCATTTTATTGTTTTTGTTAATGCTTAATTTTGGCTGGATTGGTGACATGCCCGATTTGGATGATATTGAAAACCCCACCGCTTCCCTAGCAAGCCAAGTATATGCTCAGGATGGCACACCTATGGGCAAGTACTATTTAGAAGATCGCATCAGTGTTAAGTATCGCGATATCAGCCCCTATTTAATACAAGCATTAGTGGCTACGGAGGACAAACGATTTTATGATCACTATGGAATTGATGGTGAAGGTTTAGTACGTGCCGTTGCCTTTTTAGGAAGCAAAGGCGGCGCATCTACCATTAGTATGCAAACCGCTAAAAATTTATTTACCAATAATTGGGGTACTAAAAATAAATTATTACGCGTCATACAAAAAATCAAGGAAAGCATCATAGCCATTAAGTTGGAGCGCAACTTTACCAAACAAGAAATTTTAACCTTATACCTAAATACCGTTCCATTTAGTGATAATCTGTTTGGTGTTAGTAATGCATCTCGCACCTTTTTTCAAAAGGAACCTGATCGTTTAAGTGTTGAAGAAGCAGCGTTATTAATAGGCATGATTAATGCGCCTACCAAATATAACCCTAATCGCAACCCTAAACTGGCATTGGAAAGACGCAATTTGGTCATTAATCGCATGGCAGAACAAAAGTATATTAGTGATGACCAAGCGCTACAATACAAAGAATTACCCATTGTTACGAACTATCGAAAATTAGATGAAAATAATGGATTAGGCCCCTATTTTAGAATGACACTAGGCGAGTATATGAAAAAGTGGTGTAAAGAACATAAGAAAAACAATGGCGATCCTTATAACTTATATCGAGATGGATTAAAAATATACACTACCATCAATCCACGTATGCAATTATATGCGGAGGAAGCAGTTGCAAGACATATGGCTTATTTACAACGCGAGTTCAATAAACAAAACAATATTAAAACAGGTAGTGTTTGGAAGGACTTTAGCACGCAATTAGAATTAGCCATCAAACAAACAGATCGATGGAGAAATGCAAAGAAAGAAGATCTAGAAGATGTTGATATTAGGAAAACCTTTGACGAGCCCATAAATATGCGCGTTTTTGCTTGGAACAAAAATCGTTTCATTGACACCATCATGACGCCATTAGATTCATTAAAATACCATAAGCAAATACTGCAAACGGGGTTTTTAGCAGTGGACCCTTTTACGGGCGAGGTGAAAGCATGGGTAGGTGGTGTTGATTTTAAAACATTCAAATATGACCACGTTAATATTAATACCAGGCGCCAAGTGGGTTCAACCATTAAGCCCTTATTATATTCTTTGGCCATTGAAAAATCAGGCTTTACCCCATACACGATTGTTCAGGACCAACAACAAAACTTTGAAGGTTATGGCATGGTACCCAATACAACAAGAACATGCACCGGTTTATCCATGCCAATGGCACAAGCACTCGCTGAATCACGCAACTGTGCATCGGCCTATATCATGAAACAAATTAATGGCAATGGAAATGAAGCGGCGAAACAGTTTGTTGAATACTTAAAAAAATGTAACGTACAAGCAGATATACCCGCCTATCCTTCTCTAGCCCTTGGTGCAGTTGAAATTTCACTATACGAAATGGTACAAGCATACACTATGTTCCCTGGTGGTGGCTATAATGCGCAACCTTTATTCATCAATCGAATTGAAGATAAAAACGGAAATGTACTTGAAAGTTTTTCTCCACAAAGAAGAAAGGTAATTAATGAAACAACTGCCTATTCAGTTGTGAGTATGATGCAAGGAGTAATTTCAAAAGGGACGGGCCGTAGTTTGTATTCTTATGATATAAAAGCGCAGTCTATTGCAGGAAAAACAGGTACCACCAATGACAATAGTGATTTATGGTTTATGGGCTATACCCCACAAATATTAGCAGGTGCATGGGTGGGATGTGATGATAGATACATTCGTTTTACGGATAATTATTTTGGGCAAGGTGCACATGCCTCCTTACCTATTTGGGCTTATTTTATGAATAAAGTCACCTCCGATCCAGCATGCAATCTTGATCCGAACGCTAACTTTGATCGTCCATCAAATATGGCTGGCGACTTCAATATCAACTTTGTAAACTCAGATAGCACCGAACTTGATACGGAAGTGCCCACTTTAATAAATGATGAAGAAATTAAAGGAGAATCGGATTATGAAATTCCAGCAACAGAAAATACTAGCGTTGAAAAACCTGCCGCCATTAATACGAACACGCCCGCACCGAAACCAATAAAAAGTAACGTTCCTGCTAAAAAAGAAACTATTAATAAGGAAGCGCAAAAGCCAAAAGCTATTTTTCCGGTAAAGAAAAAGAATTAAGCTATTTGTTTTTCAAGTTATACATCAATGAAAAATGATGGTACATATTCTTTTGAAAAAATGCATTCCCATATTGGACTTCTAACCTTTGTAATTGCAATGCAAGGCCTGAACTAAATCCATTCAATGCATTTTGTTGCCCTTGTATATTTAAATCAAATCGGCGCATAAAATTATAGCCCAGATTCACGGATACTTGTTCTCCTATAAACACTTCCCCTGCCAAAATTAAATGGTTAAATAAATTTTGAAGTGTCCCTGGATTCGTATAGCCTTGTTGCGCATTAAAACTAGTATCATTATATGCCAAATTCCATAATGATAATTTTTCAGCAGTCAATGAAAATTGAAAAGGCGCATTTTCAAGTTTTTTTGTCCATCCAACAATTAAATTAAATGGAAGCTCCTCCTTTGTGGCATAAGTTTTCAGTTGTGTACCTAAATTTTTTACTAATACACTCACTTGTGATAATTCACTAGCAGGTTGGTATCTTAAGCCAATGTCCATTGCGAAACCATTAGATTTATATAAACCATAATTGGATTGTATAAATTTTAAAGTGGTTCCAATATGAATATTATTTATATAACTAGTAGCAGCAGACACTTGCAAACTATAATCATTAGGATGAAAATTACCCATTTGATTACCTGCAATATCAGTCATGGCAACAGCACCATAATCCATAAAATGCACACCCCATCCTAGTACAATTTTTTTATGCTCAATAAATTTAGCCCCACTAAAATCATATTGATTTATGTCAGCCAAATATGGCTTTACACTTAAGTGTAGCCAACTGTCCATACTTGGCGTGAGTAGTGCCGGATTATACATGGCCAATCCAATATCTGGTTGTATCCGACTTATATTGATACCTCCTAAGGAGGAAGCCTTGGCAGAATGAGGCAGGTTTAAAAAATTGTATACCGCGTTTGACTCCTTCCCGCCAATATGACCAATGGTGGTTTGTGCCATGACCATAGAACCACAAAAAAATAAAGCTAAAATAAAAACCCCTAGCTTTTGTATTTTTTTGATTGTTGTCATCATAATACAAAGCTAGGGGTTGCATTCCTTATAATCAACTTAAACTAATGCTAAGTCAAGCACTTGTTGCATATTTTTTACATAATGAAACTGTACGCCTTTGATAAATGTTTTATCTATTTCATTGACATCTTTTTCATTTTGCCAGCACATAATAATTTCCTTCATCCCTGCTCTTTTTGCAGCTAATATCTTTTCCTTGATACCTCCAACGGGTAATACTTGCCCACGCAAAGTAATTTCACCCGTCATGGCTAAATATGGTTTTACTTTACGACCCGTAAACGCAGAAGTGAGTGCAGTAAGCATTGTAATACCCGCACTTGGACCATCCTTTGGTACTGCGCCTTCTGGTACATGCACATGAATTAATTTAGTGGTAAACAAAGTTGGATCCACGCCTATTTTTTTTGCATTGCTTTGTAAATAAGTTAAAGCAGTATCAGCACTTTCCTTCATCACATTACCTAAATTACCAGTTAATTTCATACCCCCTTTGCCATCAGCCAATAACACTTCAATGAATAAAATATCTCCCCCCACATACGTCCAAGCTAAGCCAACAGCTACACCCGGCATATTTACAGTTTTATATATTTCGTTACTATATTTTGGCTGCCCTAAAATTTTAATAATATCAGGTTTAGTTACCATAGATTTTACTTTGTGCTTATAGGCCAATTCCTTGGCTTGGTAACGCATGATTGAAGCCAATTGCCTATCTAATTCACGTACCCCACTTTCTCGTGTATAATCCTCAATCACTTTTTCTAAAACCGTATCCTGTACTTTAAAATTAATTTTATCTAAGCCATGCGCCGATTTTTGCTTCGGTAATAAATGGCGCTTAGCAATTTCTACTTTTTCTTCCACGGCATAACCACTTAAATCAATTATCTCTAATCTATCGCGCAATGCTGGCTGAATCCGACTAATATCATTAGCCGTAGCAATGAACAATGTTTTGCTTAAATCATATTCCGACTCCAAATAATTATCGTAAAAGCTATGATTTTGTTCAGGATCTAATACTTCCAATAATGCAGAAGATGGATCACCTCTATGGTCACTTCCAATTTTGTCAATCTCATCTAAAATCATGACTGGATTAGATGTTTTTACTTTTCGTAAGCTTTGTATAACCCTACCTGGCATTGCACCAATATAAGTTTTACGATGTCCGCGAATTTCACTTTCATCATGCAACCCTCCTAAGCTTACTCTCACATATTTTCGACCAATAGCGTGCGCTATAGATTTACCTAGCGATGTTTTACCAATACCTGGAGGACCTAAAAAACATAAAATAGGACTTTTCATATCCCCTTTTATTTTAAGTACCGCTAAGTATTCTAAAATTCGATTCTTAATTTTTCCCATGCCATAATGATCTGCATCCAACACTTTTTTGGCATTCTTTAAATCATAGTTGTCATCTGTGTATTCCTCCCATGGCAAATCTAAAATCAAATCAAGATGATTATACACCACCGAATAATCAGGTGTACTGGAATGCATCCTTTCTAATTTCTCCAAGCCATTTTGAAATATTTTTTTTGCGCTTTCAGGCCATTTTTTGTTTTCGGCCTTCTTTTTCATTTCTGCTAGCTCGCGATCATTGGCATCTCCACCTAATTCATCCTTAATACTTTTAAGTTGCTGCTGCAAGAAATAGTCCCTTTGTTGTTTGTCAATTTCAGTGCGCGTTTTATTCGCCACTTTATTTTTTAATTCAACAAATTGTAATTCCTGTTGTAAATATTGAATCAGCTTTTCAGCCTTAATGGAAATTTTATTTTCTTCTAATAAGCCTTGCTTGTTGGCTATCTCCACATTTAAATTACTACTAACAAAATTGATTAAGAATAAAGGATTCTCAATATTTTTTAAAATCATTGCAGCCTCTGAAGGAAAATTTGGAGACAATTGAATGATTTGCGTTGCCAAATCCTTGATGTTCGATAAGTAAGCCTGAAAATTTTGATCCTCTTTCCCCACTTTTTCTTCCACCAATACTTTAATACTTGCTTTAAAAAACGGATCCTCTTCTTTCATTTCAAGTAATTGGAAACGCTTTTTACCTTGTATAATTATTGTAGTTCCGCCGTCCTGCATTTTAATCATTTTAATGATTTTTGCGACAGTACCAATGGAACATAAATCTGCAGGTGTAGGATCTTCGATGTTCCCATCTTTTTGGGAAACTACCCCAATTAATTTATCCTTATTATAAGCAGCTTTCACTGCTTGAATACTTTTATCTCTACCTACCGTAATCGGAATCACGACCCCAGGAAACAAAACCGTATTACGAAGTGGCAAAATAGGAATGATATCATCCACCACCATATCTTTATCTCCCTCCATATCCTGCTCATTAAATGAAAATAAGGGTATGAATTCATTATCATCCTCCGCTCTAAATAAAAAATTATTATCCACTGTTATTTATTTTAAAATAGTCAAATTGACATACCCGCCGCCGAAAACAGCCCACAAGTAATGTACACCCTAATAAGGCAATATTAATGCCAAAATCTGTAATGAAAGCAACAATTAGCCCCCTATATCCCTAAAATAAAAAATCCTTCCCGATATTATCGGGAAGGACCTTCTTGCAAGAAGTTATAGTAAACTTCTAAACTACTTAGCAGCAGCAGCAGTATCAACTGTTGCAGCAGCAGCAGTATCAACAGTTACAGCAGCAGCTGTATCTACAGTTGCAGCAGCAGCTGTATCAGTTGTAGCTTCAGTAGAAGCACCACCACATGCAGTTAATGCAGCGATAGCTAAGATTGCGAATACTTTTTTCATTTTGAAATGGTTTTAAGTTTGTATTTAATACGGAGGCGAAGATAAGAATCCCCTTTAAAATCGCCAAATTTTAACATTAAATTTTAAAATAATCCTTCTTATGAAGAGATAATTCTACTTTTTTCTGAAATAAATCCGCACCGGAACCCCTGTAAACTTAAAATTTGCCCTTATTTGGTTCTCTAAATAGTTCCGATAAGGGGTTTTGATATCATCAGGAAAATTGGTAAAAAAGGCAAAACTTGGGACCCTAGTTGGTAATTGAGATACAAACTTGATCTTAATAATATGCCCCCGAACCACAGGTGCTTGGTAATTTTGAACCACTTTGAGCATAATGTCATTCAACTTAGAAGTAGGTACTTTACGGTGCCTGTTCTCAAATACATCCAAAGCCAATTCAATCGCCTTAAATATCCTCGTTTTTTCAAGTGCTGATATAAATAGTACAGGCACATCAGTAAAAGGTGCCAGTTTGTCCTTGAGTACTTTTTCATAATCCCTAGCCGTATTTGTCTCTTTTTCGATCAAATCCCATTTGTTTACCAATACAACGATGCCCTTTCCCTTTTTTGCAGCCAAGCTGAATATGCTCAAATCCTGCGCGGTAATCCCCTTCACTGCATCTATAACTAATAAACAAACATCCGCTTCATCCATGGCCTTAATCGCACGGATAATGGAATAAAACTCTAAATCATCTTTTTCCTTATTCTTTCTTCTAATTCCAGCTGTATCTATCAATACAAATTCCTTTTGGAACATGTTATAATGCGTATGAATAGTATCACGGGTCGTACCTGCAATATCTGATACAATGGTTCTATTTTGACCAATCATGGCGTTTAACAAGGAAGATTTTCCTACATTCGGTTGGCCCATAATCGCAATTTTAGGGACAGCAATTTCCTCTTCAGGCTCAGCGCCTTCTGGCAATTCTGCATTCACCACTTTCACAGGCTCATCCTTCATTCCAGTGGTCACTGCATCTAATAATTCACCAGTGCCACTTCCTGAGATGGAGCTCACAAAATAGTTATGCTCAAAGCCCATTCCGTAAAACTCAGTTCCTTCTAAAGCCCTTGTGGAATTATCAACTTTATTCACACACACATACACCGGCTTAGTACTTCTGCGAAGCATATTAGCCATAGATGAATCCAAATCGGTCAAACCTACCGCTGCATCCACCATAAAAATGATGGCATTGGCTTCCTCAATCGCGATATTCACTTGCTTACGAATCTCTGTCTCAAACATATCACGAGAATCAGGTACAAAACCGCCTGTATCAATTACGTTAAATGTTTTGCCATTCCATTCAGTTACCCCGTATTGACGGTCTCTGGTAACGCCACTAATATCATCCACAATTGCTTTACGCTCCTCTAAGAAACGGTTAAACAAAGTGCTTTTTCCTACGTTTGGCCTTCCAACAATTGCCACTGTATAACTCATAAAACTTCAATTTAATATTCAATCAACATTATATAAATTATTAACAACCATTACTTTAAAGTAATTAATTATCAATTAATATTAATACCCGAATTCTTTTAATTTCATATCATTGTCACGCCACTTCGGCTTCACCTTTACAAATAGTTCTAGGTAAACCTTGGAACCAATGAACTCCTCAATATCCTTCCTAGCCAAACTACCTATCTCTTTAATCATCTTACCTCCTTGTCCAATAATAATTGCCTTTTGCGTTTCTCGATTCACGACAATATCCGCTTGAATTTTTGTTAAAAGCGGTTGCTCCTTAAATGAATTCACCAGCACAGCTGTGTGATAAGGAATTTCCTCCCCAAACAACTGGTATATCTTTTCCCGGATCATTTCACTTACAAAAAACTTAGTCGGCATATCACTCAAATCCTCCTGGTCAAAAAACGGATGACCACCTTCAGGGATAAGCTCAAGTATTACTTTCATCAACCTATATACATCACTGATATTCAATGCACTAATTGAAATAATTTTTGTACAATAAGCCTTCGCACTAAAGTAAGCATTTGCTTCTTTTACCCTACCACCTGGGGCTAAATCCGACTTATTCATCACCACAATACAAGGCACTTTTAGTTTTAAAGCGCTAAACATGGCGTCAATTTCATCAAAATCATCTCGAACATCCACCATTAAAAGTCCCAAATCAGCATCTTCCAATGCCGATTTAACCGCCCCCATCATCTTTTCATGGAGCTTATATTTAGGATCAATGATCCCTGGGGTGTCTGAAAATATGACTTGATACTCATCCACCTTGTTCAAGAAGGCCTTAATCCTATGGCGCGTGGTTTGTACTTTGGAAGACACAATAGCCATTTTCTCACCCATGATGGCGTTCAGTAAAGTGCTTTTACCGGCGTTTGGCTTCCCAAAAATATTTACAAACCCTACTTTCATACCTTTCTATTCTTTTATTCAATCCTTAATGATACAAAGTTACTACAAAAAAAATCCGCTCTCGATATGAAATCGGGAGCGGGATTATGTTGCGAGGGAAGGGATCGAACCTCCGACCTTCGGGTTATGAGCCCGACGAGCTACCGCTGCTCTACCTCGCGATGTTTGGACAGCAAAGATAGGCGTTTATTGCTTCTTGACCAAGTTTATAGTAGTTAAATTGAAACTAGCGCAGAAAGTGGAAATGTGGGGTTTTTGAGGGATTAGTTAGCGCAATAATTAACACGTCTAAAAAATAACAGACACAATGAGGTTGAATGTTTCAACATACAATTGCTTGGGTTTTATCCTCACTGACGGACAAGAAAAAGCAATCATTTCTGATGGCTTGTCCAGTGTGGCTCCCCTTACAGACGAAAGATGCAGCTATAATGCGATGATTGAGTATGTGACTATCAGGAAATTAAAGGGCTGAATGCTATATATAAATTCTTTAGCGGTTTTGATATTTTAGTTAAAGAAAAGAGTATGTAAATATCTACCTGGTGCAAGAATGGCAAAACTTCCTGCAATGATAATACCTCCGATATATAACCTAATCATTGAATTTTTGTGTGTTTTAATATCCCCTCGTTTAATTGCAAACCAAGCCTTTGGGACAGTATATATAGTTAAAATGCTCAGAAGGTGAAGTAACCCAAAATGATTGAAAATCCGTTGACCTACTTGAGCTGGTATAAATAAAGTTAAGATGCCTGTAATAATGTTGGGCAAAGTATTTACATTCGGTAAGATTTATTGAAATGAGAATTGCATTTTCTTTGGCAGGTGCAAAATCCGTGTAAAGCCAATTACCATAATGCAGTTCGCTTTCGTCAATGATGCCTTCAATTGCTCCGTTTAAATCGTCTTTGTGTATTGGGCAATACCCATCTTGCTTTGAAGTATAAAAAGCAAATTCAGCCTCTTGCACTGGGGCTGAAAATGGGATGATATTTAATTGAAGTGTCTGCTGCATAACTTACTTGTTGTGTTGTTTATTTATAAATTATATTGATGGTTGGTTCCTCACTTTGTTTTGTTTGAATATTACAAATTTAAAACTTCATCCTTTGTATTCTCACCGCATTCAAAATTGCCAACAGAGCCACACCAACATCCGCAAAAACAGCTTCCCACATGGTGGCTAAACCACCTGCACCCAATACCAATACAATGGCTTTTACTGCAAATGCTAAAATGATATTCTGTATTACAATGCTCCTGGTGGCTTTGCCTATTTTAATGGCGGTTACAATCTTTAAAGGCTGGTCTGTTTGTATCACTACATTGGCTGTTTCTATGGCTGCATCGCTGCCCATTGCACCCATTGCAATGCCCACATCGCTTAAAGCCAATACGGGTGCATCGTTGATGCCATCGCCTACAAATGCAATGATTTTTGTCTTGTCCTGTTTTAGTTCTTCTACTTTCTGTACTTTGTTTTCTGGTAGCAAATCGCCAAAGGCGGTATCTATGCCAATTTGTTTTGCTACTTTTTGGGTAATGGAATTTTTATCGCCACTAAGCATTATGGTTTGTTTAATGCCGTTCAGGTGCATTTGCCTGATGGCTTCCTGTGCATCCTCTTTTACTTCATCGGCTATCAATACATAACCTGTATACTGGTTGCCTATGGCTACCACTACAATGCTTTCTATAATTTCGTCAATAGCTGCATCGTATGTGATATTATATTTCTTTAGCAGTTTTGTATTACCTGCCAATACTTCTTTCCCGTTCACATTTCCCTTTAAGCCATGCCCTGAAATTTCTTCTATCTCTGTCGCCTGGTAAGTTTGTGTTTCGTTCTTTTCATACTCGGCAATGGCTTTGGCAATAGGATGTGTTGATTTGCTTTCTAATGCAGCTAATGTTTTTATGAAATCTGTTTTGTCCATTCCGTTAGTTACAATTGCCTGCACTTTAAAAACACCTGCCGTTAGTGTGCCGGTTTTGTCCATCACAACGGTATTTATTTTGGTCATTAACTCTAAATAATTAGAACCTTTAAACAAAATACCATTTCTTGAAGCCGCACCTATGCCGCCAAAATAGCCCAATGGAATAGAGATAACCAATGCACAAGGGCAACTGATAACTAAGAAAATTAAAGCCCTGTACAGCCAATCATTAAACACATAATTGCTTAGAACAAAGTAGGGAACCACCACCAATGCTACTGCCAAAAAGAAAACGATAGGTGTATAGATTTTGGCAAATTTTCTTATCAGCAATTCTGTTTTTGCCTTTCTTGCAGTAGCATTTTGCACCATTTCCAAAATCCGTGCAAGGGAACTATCGGCAAATTTTTTGGTTACTTTCAGTTCAATTACTTTATCAAGGTTTAGCATACCTGCCAATACCTGTGCTCCTTTATAAATAGATTTTGGTTTGCTTTCTCCTGTAAGTGCTGCGGTATTGAAGCTGCTGCCCTCACTTAACATTTCACCATCTAACGGAATTTTTTCGCCTGCTTTAATTTGTATGGTTTCGCCTATTTCTACTTCTTCGGGTTTTATTTCTTCGTATTTATTATTCCTTAAAACGCTGGCAGAAGATGGACGGACATCTAATAAGGCTTTGATATTGTTTTTTGCTTTATTAACTGCTGCCTTCTGAAACAATTCACCAACGGCATAGAATAACATTACCGCAACACCTTCGGGATATTGACCGATGGCAAAAGCCCCCATAGTGGCCAATACCATTAATGTAAACTCGGTGAAGAACTCTTTTTTAAGACTGGCTTCCCATCCTTCTTTTATTACCGGTAAACCAACAGGTAGGTATGCAATAGCATACCATGCAAGGCGTACATAGTTTGTAAAGAATGAGGGTTTGAAATAATTATCCAACGCAATGCCAATGAGCAACATAACGAAACTGATAATGGCTGGCAGGTATTGTTTCCATACACTACTATGAGCTTGCAATTGGACTTTATCTTGTCCACTATCAATGGTTTTCTTTTTATGCAGCAGTTGTTCTGCACCTGCTTCGGTATAGATTTTTTCTTCTAATGTGCAGCAGGTCATCCTGCCTTGTTCATCGTAAGTATGCTTATGATTTGGGGCTGTATTTATCATTTTATGAAAATTGATTTAGTTATTATTATTCTTCCTCTTTACCACCACTGGTTTTTGATAATACATAAAATGCACCTTTGGTTGCAATCCTTGCACCTTTCGGTATTTCTTCCAATGGCGTAATTTCTATGTAGCCCAATTCTGTTACACCTGTGGTTACTTCTATCTTTTTAAACTGAATATGCTTTTCAGCTTTGGCTTCTGTATTCTTTTCTGACTTTTCCCCTGCTTCCTTTTTTTCAGCCTTCTCTTTACCTTCGCTTTCCTCATCCACAACCATAAAAATATATTGCTTGCCTTCTGCACTTACCACTGCATCAACAGGAACTGCCTGCACTGTTTGATTACCTACATTAATCAATGCAGATACATACATACCCGGTAACAATTTGATGCCGCCTGTATTGTTGATTTTGGCATGTACAATTACCGATTTGTTTTCATTTTCAAAAGATTGATTGATACCGTAAATAGTACCTGTTATTTGCTTATTGTTCTGATTGGATAGAATGAACTCTACTGTCTGCCCATTCTTTACTTTAAACAAATCCTTTTCATACACCTGCAAATCACAATGAACTTGTGAGTTATCTACAATATCCATTAAGGAGGTTTGCATATCAATATAGCTGCCTGTTTTTATGGGAATATGCCCTATTACACCACTGATAGGTGCAGTGATGGGAATTTGATTTACAAAATTCCCGTTTGCTACAGATGCAGGACTGATGTTTAATTGCTGTAATTGTGTTTCTATCCCTTTCAGCCTTGCTTTATCCGTTTCATATTTGGATGCTGCCTGTTGAAACACTTTTCCTGTACCTGCACTTTTGGTATTCAGTTCCTTTTGGCGTTGGTACTCCTGTTCAGAATAAACAAATTCTTTTTTCAGCATGAGGTAGTCCTGCTGCAACTTCACAATGTCTGTGTTTTCTAATATTGCTACTGTTTGCCCCTGGCGAACATAGTTGCCTTCCAACACTAATATTTTTTTAATGATGCCGGACACCAATGAATTTACATCGGCTTTATTTTGTGGGGGCACTTCCAATTGTCCGCTTGACTTTACCACACTGTTTAGATTTTTCATTTCTATTGTACCTAACTCAATGCCTACGGCTTTCATTTGCTCCTCCGAAACTTCTATGGTTTCTGAATGGGTTTCCTCAACTTTAGTTGTTTCTTTTGTTTCCGTTTTATTGCCCGATTTGCAGGATGTAAAACCGATTGCAACTACAAAGAGTGCAAATGCTATGATTGATTTTATATTTATTGACTTCATTTTATTTATTTCCTTTTAAGTAGTTTAACAATATGATGGACTGATTGAACTGGTTTACTGCATCAGTGTATTGCAGCCGGGTATTGATAGCGGTTTGCAGGTTTTGGATGTACTCCATATACCCAATTTCGCCTTTGGTATATGCTGTGTTTGAAATCCTGATAATATCGTCTGCCTGTTTTAAACCTGTGGTTTCGTAATACTGCAAACCTTCTTTTGCTTTCAGGTATTCGTTGTATTGCACTGCATAACTACTTTGCATGTATAGCAAGGTTTGCTGCCGTTCTGTTTCAATCAACGTATTATTAATTTTGGCAGCTTTTATTTTTGCTTTTTGTGAACCAAAGAATAACGGCACTCCAATACCTACCTGAAATCCTGCTATCCTTGTACCAGGGAAATAATTACGGTTAATTTTTGCTGGGTCAAACCCTTTGATAATAGCCTGATGATAATAGCCCACATTCAAATCAGGAAGTAGCTTGCTTTTCTCCAAATTTATTTGTGATGTACTTACATTCAGCCGTTGATTATAATACTCTATCAGCGGATTTGATTTTATTGCAGCCGTGTCAAACTTGTAATCATCCGGCATCTTGGGTAATTCATTTTCTTTTGGCATTACCGGTTCGGATGTATTCAGCCATTTCTGCAATACCAATTGATAACTGCTTAATGTTGTATTGGCTTGCTTTAACTGCAATTGGTTTTCTTTGTATCTGCTTTCGGCTTGCATTTTCTCCAACTGGTTTGTTTCACCTGTATTATAGCGAAGGGTAGCCCGTTTGAGAAAGTTGCTGTAAATACTATCCTGCTGTTGCAACAGCTTTATTTTTTGTGAACTATAAACCAAATTGTAATAGGCTTCGGTTACTTCTTTTATTATTTCATTCTGTGATAGCAATTTTGATTTTTGTGCTAATAATGTTTCCTGTTTCAGTAGTTTATTTTGATTAGCATACACAGTAGGGAAAGCAATGGTTTGAGTAATGCCTATGAGATCGGA
>Ga0214919_10002726_pt1 | contig 27412 bp, 31 predicted proteins | sample LL1503_MetaG_FD_177994 | JGI IMG/M metagenome (GOLD analysis project Ga0214919, IMG submission 177994) | Freshwater microbial communities from Lake Lanier, Atlanta, Georgia, United States - LL-1503 | ecosystem: Environmental > Aquatic > Freshwater > Lake | place: USA: Georgia | collected...
GTATCAGTAGCAGCCTGGCTTCTAAAGCTCACAACGCATTAACGTTGCTGGGTTTGGCCTCGATCGCAGCCATGACCCTGATGTTTTTCAGGCCAGAGCTGACCGATCGCATCAAAGTACTCTCCCCTTTCTGGGATGAATACAGTTACGAGACCGAAGCACGTGATCTCGCCTTTGTCGACGTTGCTCATTATCAGAGCGATGAAGCAAATGCCGGACTGTCTGCCAGCGACTCACAAGCCAATTCAGCATCGGCTAAAGAACAGGTCTATGTCATCAACTGGATCGCGAAACGGTATCGCATCGCCCAGTCGGCCAGCAAGATGCTCGTAGAAGCCGCTTATAGCTCCGCACAAGAAGTTAAACTTGATCCGCTGCTAGTGCTCTCTGTTATGGCGATTGAATCACGCTTCAATCCTTTTGCAGAGAGTTCCGTTGGCGCTCAAGGTCTGATGCAAGTGATGGCCAAGGTTCATCAAACAAAATTTTATGACCATGGCGGAACTAAATCGGTGTTGAATCCTGTGGCTAACATTCAGGTGGGCGCTCAGATCCTGAAAGATTTGATTCGTCGCTCGGGTTCGGTGGAAGCTGGGTTGAAGCTGTATGTCGGTGCTGGCAACCTTGAATCGGATGGTGGCTATGCTGCCAAGGTACTAGCTGAGTACTCGCGACTGCAAGCCGTTGCCAGTGGCAAGCGCGTACCAACCTTCACGCCGCAAGCACCTACGGCGGATACTGATGGCCTGCGCGAAGCCAAGGCACTAGAAGACTCAGCGCCTATCCGCATGCATGTGGACGAGCCAGCCTAATAAAAAATGTTATACGAAAAGAGTAGCGACTGACTCTTTCAATAAATAAAAAACCCCGTCATTTAGACGGGGTTTTTTTATGTCGATAAAGACAAACTTCATCGCATGAAAACGTATTAGTCCAACATCAAATAGTCTTCCACCACCAACGGATGAATGCTATCGGTGAAGTTAGGCAGATCGGCTAACAAGGTTTTTCCTTCCGGACTGCTGAGTGATGCCTTGAGTGATTCCTCCGAATCAAACCACAACTCCGAAAAACCATCGTAGCCAAAAGCGGCAACCTGCTCGCGCGCCACGAGGTTGACCGAGTAGCGGTGCATATTGGGTAGCTTCTTGCACAGCTCAGCATGCACATTCAGCCAATGATCGACGAATTGTTCGTAGCTCAGATCTTTACGTTTCTTAACCAGGCCGATACGTTTTACGAAATTAGGCTTCATAGTCATCTCCTTTAGTTGTTATGAATGGGAAGTTGGGTGAAAAAGTGAGTGAAAAAGTAATTAAGGAAAGGCTGATGTCACAGCGCCCTGCGATGCATCTGTCACCAGTCGGGCAAATTTAGCGAGCACACCATCGGTATAGCGTGGTGGCATAGGAGTCCATGACGCCAAACGTTGTTTCAATTGTTCAGCATCGAGTTCAACATTTAAACAGCGCTGCTCAACATCAATCTCAATCATGTCGCCATCACGCAGCGCTGCGATCGGACCACCATCTGCGGCTTCGGGAACAATGTGACCGATAACAAAACCATGAGACGCCCCAGAAAAACGTCCATCGGTCATTAGCGCAACCGAATCGCCCAAACCAGCGCCCTGCAATGCACCAGTGACGAGTTGCATCTCGCGCATACCAGGGCCACCTCGTGGCCCCTCGTTGCGCAACACCATCACGTCATTCGGTTTAATTTCATTCGCCTTGATTGCGGCAAACGCGGCTTCTTCAGTTTCGAATACTCGTGCAGGTCCACGATGCAGATTTTTTTTCTGGCCACCCAGCTTAATCACGCATCCACCGGGAGCGACATTGCCATACAAGATAGCTAAACCACCCTGCGGCTTGATCGGGTTAGAGAGTGGGCGAATAACTTCCTGTCCTGTCGGTTCAATGACTTTGCTCACCTCTTCGCTCAGCGTACGGGTAGTCACGGTCTGCGCGTTTGCATGAAGCAGTCCGGCTTCGAATAGACGCTTAGCCACCAGCGGTATGCCTCCCGCCTCGAACAGTTCTGGCGCAGTAAAACGGCCCCAGGGTCGCATGTCGGCTAGCACTGGCGTGCGACGTGAAATACGATCAAAATCATCCAGCGACAACGGCACACCAAATTCACGCGCAATCGCCAATAAATGCAGCACCGCATTGGTTGAACCACCGGTTGCTATGACGCCCGCAATCGCATTCTCAAAACTATCTCGGGTGACGATAGAACGCGGCGTAATGCCTGCGTTCACCAATGCCATTACCAACCCTCCACAATCGAAAGCGGCATCACCTTTTGTTGCATCAAGCGCTGGTATATCGTTAAAACCAATAGGCGATATGCCGAGCATTTCACTCGCCGTCGCCATCGTGTTGGCAGTGAACTGACCACCACAGGCACCGGCTCCGGGACATGCATGGTCTTCAATATCACGCAGCTCTTCGGCATCAATGCGTCCGCCATTGAATGCACCGATCGCTTCATACAGTTCCTGAATAGTGAGCTTGCGATCGCCAAACAATGTCGAGGGCTTAGAACATTTACCCGACAAAATAGATCCGCTGTAAAACGACAAGCCCGGTATATTGATGCGACCCAACGCCATCGCCATTGCAGGAATCGTTTTGTCGCAACCGGAGATGGTCACTAGGCCATCCAACATGTGACCACGCGCGACTAGCTCTACCGAATCAGCGATTAATTCGCGACTAACCAACGAGGTCTTCATGCCTTCCGTGCCAGTGGTGATACCGTCATTAATTGCCACCGTGTTGATCTCGAGTGGAGTTCCACCCGCGGCGCGAATTCCAGCCATCACACGCTGCGCAAGATCACGATGATTTAAATTACATGGCATGGTGCCAATCCAGCAGTGAGCAACACCGATCTGCGGCTTCTTCAAATCATCGTCGCTAAAGCCAGCGGCTTTCATCATCCCGCGTGCTACTGCGCGATCGGGGCCATCAAGTAATGCAGCGCTTTTATGTCTGGGATTGGCGGCCATGCTTAACTCCGTTTTCTTATTATTTGAATTAATTAAAGTGCGTCATCAATGTGCACTTCGGTATGAGTGGTTGGCGCGAGTCAAATGCTCCCTGATTGCCTGCTCTGCTCCGTCGGGATCATGCCGTGCAATGCATGCAATCAAATGTTCGTGTTCTTCTAGAGTGACTTCTTCTGCACCCGGTGCCCGAACTAAATCTTCGTGAAAATTGCTGAGCCATTGCAGCATCGCCTGCGATACGGCGACATACACTGGATTGCCGGAAACATCGGCAATGACTCTGTGCAACGCAAGATCCGTTTCGAGGAAATGCTCAGGATGACCGAGACTGGCACGTTGCCGATTAAGCGCATCTTCTAAACGAAGAACGTCATCAGCGCTGGCTCGCATAGCTGCAGTACGCACCATAGCAACTTCAAACGCGAGACGCGCCTCTTTCAGATGCTCCAGCAACTGACTATCGCCGGACAGTAAATGAATCGCAGTTGCCGAAATCTGCGAAATAACTGAATCAGCCGATAAGGCCTGCACTCGTGCGCCCTCGCCATGCAGAATGGACACCAGCCCCATGCGTTCCAGTCCCTGCAAGCCCTCGCGCACAGCAGGACGGCCCACACCAAATTGCGCCATTAGCTCGCGCTCAGAGGGAAGCAACGAGCCTATGGGGTAAGCGCCTGAGCGAATTCCCGCCAGCAGACGCTCCAACACCTCGTGACCCAGCTTACGACGGGCGATAGGCGTCGCTGAAGCGGGGGTTTCGGGGGATTGGGTAAGTTCAGCGCTCATTCAGCAGGCGATCATCATATCAAGTGATGATGTCATCATACCAGTTGGTGCAGGGTTTATCCATGCACGAGCAAAGCGGCTTGACTACAAGCTTAGGTAAGCGAGGAAATAAATGGTCGACAGATTGATTGTCGAGAGACTACTCGACTGCGTGAAGATGTCGGATTGGCAATCTCTGCAGCGAATCGGAAGAGCGACACCACCAAGGTGCTTCTGCTGCCATAAAGCCGTTAGGCCATGCAGCCGCTTGCGGTCAATGCAAGGGATGACGCATTCGAAAAAATTCAGTGAGCCGACTCACCGCTTCGACCAGATTCTCCATCGAGGTCGCATACGACACGCGAATGTAACGTTGCGCTGTATGGGTACCAAAATCTGCACCTGGTACCAACACAACGCCGGTACTTTCTAAGATATCACTCGTTAGTTTTACCGCATCATCACTCCAGTGACTGCAATCGGCATATACATAAAACGCACCGTCTGGTAGTACCGGAACATCGAACTGTAGTTTTTTCAAAGCCGGCACGATGAAATCGCGGCGACGTTGAAATTCAGCCTTGCGCGCTTCAAAGATCGCAGTTGCTTCGGCAGTAAAACACGCTAAGGCTGCGTGCTGCGCTACGCTGGAAGCGCAGATAAACATATTTTGCGACAGCTTCTCAATCGCCGACAGCATCTGCGGCGGCACCACGAGCCAACCCAAGCGCCATCCTGTCATGTTGAAGTATTTTGAAAAACTATTAATCACGATAACATCGTCACCTAATGCTAGCGCTGTCACCGGTGCAGCGTTGTAGCTCAAGCCTTGATAGATCTCGTCAACTAGGGTGAATCCACCTCTCGCACGAACCACCTCAACAATGCGCGCTAATTCATCAACTGCAATCGATGTACCGGTTGGATTCGATGGCGATGCCAGCAACACACCCGATGTGTGCACTCCCCAATGCGAAGCGACCTGATCCGCCGTTAGCTGAAAGCGTTCTGCCGGACCACTGGGAATTAATTTTGCACGTCCTTCGAATGCAGCAACGAAGTGACGATTACAGGGATAGCTAGGGTCGGGCATCAGCACTTCACTATCTCGCTCTATCAATGCCGCGCACGCCAACAACAAAGCTCCGGAAGCGCCTGCCGTAATCACTATTCGTGACGCTGGTACATCCAACTTAAATTTATCGCGATAATGTTCTGACACCGCTTGGCGCAATGCGGGCAGCCCCATCGCCGAGGTGTAGCGCATGGCACCGTCTTCTAGTGCGCGTGCGGCTGCCTTGAGTACGGGTTCAGCTGTTGGAAAATCCGGCTCGCCTATGCCCATGTGAATAACTGAACGCCCCGCTTGCTCCAACTCAGCAGCACGCTTGATTACTTCCATCACACGAAATGGTGCTATCTCTTGCAGGCGGTGTGCGAGAGGGAAATTCATAGCAAAAGTCAGACAGGAAAACTGAGGTCAACGACCTGCAGCGATCTCGGTGGCACGCAAACTACCAGCGAGTTTATCCAACACGCCATTCACGTATTTGTGACCATCGATACCACCAAATGATTTGGTGAGTTCAACGGCTTCATTAATCACCACTTTGTAAGGAATTTCGATGTGATGCTTGAGTTCAAACGCACCAATTAATAAAGCCGCGTGTTCAATCGGCGATAGCTGGTCGATAGAGCGATCAATCAATGGACTAATTTCTGCACGCAAAAGATCCACATCACGGATGGTACCGTGCAAGAGGACATCAAAATGCTCCGCATCGGCTTTTTCAAAACCAAACGCATTGCGGATGTGCGCATCAATCACGCCCGCATCATCACGATTAATTAACCACTGATAAAGGCCCTGCAGCGCAAATTCGCGCGCGCGATGACGGGGCGTGCGATTTTTATTCGGATTAGCGTGTATAGATTTAAGGCTCATTTTTTACTTAATCATCACTGGCTTCATCAGCCAGCTCATCCAATACCAACACCAGGTTGGCCATTTCGACGGCCACTCGAGCTGCATCCGCACCTTTGTCTGACATGCGCGCCTCGGCTTGCTCGTCATCTTCAGTTGTTAAGACCGCATTCGCCACGGGTATTCCAAATTCTTTACTGATGTTGGAAATACCTCGACCCGATTCGTTAGCCACCAATTCGAAGTGATAGGTTTCACCACGAATCACCGCTCCAAGCGCAATCAACGCATCGAACTGGACTGATTCTGCCATCTTCTGTAACGCCAGCGGAATCTCAAGTGCTCCTGGCACAGTGACTAGCAGCACATCATCATCTTGAACACCGAGCTGTTTTAATTCAGCTAAACAAGCTGTGCGCAATCCATGACAAATGTCTTCATTAAAGCGAGCCTGAACGATGCCAATGCGTAAACCCTCGCCATCAAAATTCGGTTCATAAATTCCTATACTCATATCGCCTCCTGCTTCAGAGTTCAGGACTGGCCTGATAGCCAGTCACTTCCAGATTGAAACCTGCCATTGAAGGCATTTTGCGGGGATTTGCCAGCAACTTCATCCGTGCTACGCCTAACTGACGCAAAATTTGTGCGCCTATGCCATACGTCCGCAAATCCATTCGTTCAGGTCGCGTTGGCTTGGTCGGCTGTGGTTGGCACAGCGCATTGAATTGTGCAAACATCTGCTCAGCCGATTCCTCGCAATTGAGCAATACAATCACTCCGCGCTCAGCACGCTGTATCGCCTGCATAGCGGAAGCGATATTCCACGAATGTGTGGTCGCTTCGGTGTCGAGCAAATCCAGTATTGACACCGGTTGGTGTACCCGCACCAGCGTTTCTTTATCAGCGCTAATGTCACCATGAACCAATGCCAGATGCGCACCACGGCTGGGTTTATCGCGAAATGCAATCGCATGAAATTTACCGTACGAAGTTTGCATGCTGCGCTCTGCAACACGCTCGACGATACTCTCTGTCTGACTACGATAATGAATCAAGTCAGCAATCGTCCCGATTTTTAACTTATGCTCGCGCGCAAATTCCATCAGATCAGGCAAGCGCGCCATACTGCCGTCATCCTTAAGTATTTCGCAGATTACCGCTGCTGGCGTCAAACCCGCAAGCTCCGATAAATCGCAACCTGCCTCGGTATGGCCCGCGCGCATGAGCACGCCCCCGAGCTGAGCGCGCAAAGGAAATACATGGCCTGGCTGAACAATGTCAGAGGGCTTGGCATGACGTGCGACCGCCACTTCTATAGTTTTGGAACGATCAGCCGCAGAAATACCCGTGGTTACGCCCTCGGCAGCCTCAATCGATACGGTAAAGTTAGTTCCGTAAGACGTGCCGTTGCGAGCTGTCATCAACGGCAAGTTCAGTTGATCGCAACGCTCCTCGGTCAGGGTCAGGCAAATTAAACCGCGGCCATGCCTTGCCATAAAGTTGATGGCTTCAGGGGTTACGAACTCGGCAGCTAGAACCAGGTCGCCCTCGTTCTCACGGTCTTCCTCGTCAACGAGGATGACCATGCGGCCGGCACGAAGCTCAGCAATGATCTCTTTGGTACTGGATATGGACATGAAGGCGGCTCTCGAAAGGCTCGCCATTTTATAGGATTTCACCCGCGAGTCGTCACCAATCTCACTAGGTATACGTAGCCCACCTCAAAGAATTTATACTTTTTTTGACAATATTTCTGTACTCAGCATGCGTTCCACGTACCGCGCAATCAAATCAACTTCGAGGTTAACTCGACTACCGACTTGCAAATGCCTGAGCGTCGTAACGCTAATGGTGTGCGGAATCAAGTTGATAGATAGGGTGCAGCCTTGCTGGCTATCATGCACGCTATTCACAGTAAGCGAGACACCGTTAACCACAACGGACCCCTTGTAAGCAAAGTACTTAGCCAACTCTTTTGGAGCCAGCACATCTAAACGCCATGACTCTGCTACCGCTGCAAAATGCGTAACCGTACCCAAACCATCCACATGCCCTGACACCAGATGACCACCGAGGCGCTCAGCCAGCGTGAGTGCTTTTTCTAAATTGACTTCGCCCTCCGCATCTAATCCCGCTGTGCAATTTAAACTCTCACGCGAAACATCGACGCTGAAACCCTGAGCAGTTTTTTGCGTCACCGTCATGCAAGCGCCATTAATAGCAATTGAATCACCGATGGCCACATCACCCATCGGCAAACCACCGCTATCGATTTGAAGGCGTACGCCGCCATTGTCATCAAACGGTTCGATCTTCTTAATCTGGCCTACTGCTGCAACAATTCCTGTAAACATAATGTGGTTTTATCCGACTGAAAAATTTTTAAATGATTAAGTTATACGCACGAGCAGGCGCAGATCATCGCCGATAGAGCGAATCTCGTGAAAATGACAATTTATGCGTGACGATAATTCACTCAACTCAGGCAAGCTGGCCATCCCCTGCGCTGGACCTAATAAACAAGGCGCCATATAAATCAGTAATTCATCCACGCAGCCCGCACGCAATAACGAACCATTTAACTTGAATCCCGCTTCTACATGCAACTCGTTAATTTCACGCTTACCTAATTCCTGCATCAACGCGTGTAGATCGACCTTGCCGGCATTCGAAGGCAAATGAATAATCTCTGCACCACGCGCAGTCAATTCAGCTTCGCGCACATCATCACGCTGCGCGCTGACTATCCAAGTGCCACCACCTTCCAATACACGAGCTGAAGAATTTATCTGCAACTGACTATCCAGCACGATTCGGCGTGGCTGGCGTGGCGTACTCACTGCACGCACGGTTAACTGAGGATCATCTTGCTGGACCGTACCCATGCCAGTGAGAATGGCACAAGCACGTGCACGCCAGGCATGACCATCAGCACGTGCAGGCTCTGACGTAATCCATTGACTGACCCCATTCAACAGCGCAGTTCCTCCATCAAGGCTGGCAGCGATTTTCATGCGGACCCAAGGTCGACCACGCTGCATACGTGAAAAAAAACCGATATTCATTTCGCGCGCTGGTTCAGCCAATACACCCACCTCGGTAGGGATTCCTACAGCGCTTAATCGCGCCAAACCCTGACCTGCAACTAAGGGATTCGGATCTTCAACGGCAGCAACCACGCGACCCACACCTGCTTGAATCAGCGCATCCGTACACGGTGGAGTGCGTCCATGATGGCTACACGGCTCAAGCGTCACATACACCGTGGAGTCACGCACATCAACACCACGCGAGGCCGCATCATGCAATGCCGCGACTTCAGCATGTGCCTGACCCGCTGGTTGCGTATGCCCCTGAGCTATCACGACGCCCTCTTTAACGATCACGCAACCAACCCGCGGATTAGGGCTGGTGATGAAAAGACCTAGCTCCGCCTGCTGTAGGGCGAGCTGCATGCCTTCGATGTCATTAGTAATTTTCACGTGATGGCGAATTCAAGGTGTGCACGACAGGGGTATGGGCAAGCCGCTAATGCGGTAGATTCTTCATTTTAACAAGTAGCGCCGTCCTTATCAGGATCGCATACGCGAACACGACCTAAAAAACTAATAATTATCTTAAGACGCTGCGCACTGACAGCAAAAATGAATGATCCAATTTGCGGAACTTGGCTACTGGCTGCGCTGCGCGGACGCCCACTCACATCAAAGGCAAGGTAGGATTTTTTACTATCACGCAGCTTAGCTTCTACCGTCAATCCCTTCGTTTCTGCCTGGCTGCGATGCAGCAGTAAATCACCTGAATCAAATTGCTGATTATTGTTAGCGTCGATCAGCACCAACCAACCATTACCCCAATTTTTAGAATCTAAGGGAATCACATCAACTCGTTTCTGTCGCCGCATAGCTTCAGCTCGCGCTAGTAATATAGCTGTGTGAAATTCGCTCGTCGCCGCCGTAACACGTGATCGATCAACCACAGACCGAAAATTAGACGATGTCATCAACAACAGAATCGCGGCGATTACAAGCGTCGCGAGATATTCGATCATGCCAAACCCTGATCGAGTATTCGGTCGATTAAGACCAAAAAATCGCTGGCCATATTCATTGCTTAGCGCAGCCTTAGTCATTTAACCGCTGCCTCCAAGCGAGTTGACGTAGCTGCCGTTCACACGGATCAGTTGACTCCTCCGGACACAACTGAATGGCGTAATCGACCTGAGCAACAAATCGCGTCGTCGCAAACAAGCCAATTCCTGTTGCCGTAATTCGAACAATACCTGCATGCTGAAAGGCGCTAACCATTTCAAGCTGATACTCGGGTGGTGATTTCGATTGCATTCGACCGCCCGAAGGAAAACTATCGCCTGTCATACTGCCAAATTCATACACAACGTCGTTACTCATTAATGCCAATGGATCATCCATCATATTTAGATGCTGATGAGCATCGTGTAATGCCGCTTCTGCCGCTTCACTGGCAATCAATCGATCGACATAGCCTGCAGTAAGCATTCGAAAATCATGTCCTAACCGAAGCGTGGCCAGTGATATCACCAGCAAAATCGACGTCAGTACAACACAAGGTAGCAAAGTAAAACCGCGATGGCCATGGTATCCGCAGGAAAACTTAGTCGATAGATTTTTCATCGCCAGGCAAAGAAGATAGTCCGCTACTGATGACGTTCGCTTTGTAGCGGCCTAGTTTGATGAATCAGCAGTGCGTGATTGCGTAAAAAAACCACTCTTTCAAACACTCGACTAAAGCGCTTTTTCTGCGTAGCTGGAAAATCTGACAAGGAAAAATGAGTACCAGTATCTTTAGCGGAATAAGTATCTGAATAAAATCTTCCAAACAGATCTAGCGAATCAGGTGGAATTTGATCCACTAAGTCGACCTCTGCCTGGATGACTAACGCGATATGAACTGCAACCACTCGACGCCAGACGCTGCCTTCGAATTCTCCGGCAGCATTTTCTTTTTGATTGATCGTCGTGGCATTAACGAATTGATTCGGCAAACCATCGTTGTCTGTATCTAACCCATAAAGAAATTGAAGCGTGACGACTCCACTTGCCAGCGATTGCGAATCCCATTGGTCGGTCCCGCGATATTTACAGCGAAAATCTCCTGTGCCATTCGTGCCCCTTACTAGATAAAAAATACTCCATCCACGATCGATTCCATCGTGCGACTTGGGAGGTACAGTAAATCCTGCGCAATTATTCAAAATCATTTTGTTATCTATGCTCGACGCTGAAAAATGAATCGCAAGCACATCACTGCCATGAAACCCTGAACCCGTCGTCACGCTAATGTCTTCAGCAGTCCCGCTAATGGCAGCATTGTCCAAACCACGCAGCGCAATTGCAGAATCGTCTGCCAGATCGAGTGGATCGTTGTGACCGGCTTGTTGTATGGCACGCGCCATATGATCAAGTAGGTAATGAGCATCCTGCTCAATGACGAAAATTTGTTCCTGTCTAAAATGCGTCACCACCGCTGCTCGCACAACTAGGGCAAGCGGCAACAAAATAATCAAGCCCAGACCGGTAGCGATCAACATGTCCAGCATAGCTATTCCGATACCTTGCTTTTTCATGGAGTGACGCCGACGTTGAGCACAATCGATGGATAAAAATTCACCGCACCACGACGATCTGGCCATCCCAATTTGAGTACCCAAGGTGATGATTCATCCGCCACTGAAGGACAGGGCCATTGAAATACTGGTGAGTCCCACGCCTTTCCATCGCGACACAGCACAAAACGCCCATCGGGCAGATCAGACAATACGCGCCGACGCCAATGCCACAAGTAAAAATCAGCTGCATCGCTTGCCGTGCACGCTGACTGATAACAATCCAACGGTGCAGCTAAATTCTGAACTCGCTGCAAAAGATTCGTAGATGAGCCAGACAGCGACTGCGCTCCACCCGCTCTCAGCCAAGCAGCCATCTCTACAGCAAGACATCTGCCGGCATGCTCCTTTACTGCAACACGAATGGCGACCTGCGCATGACTGCTGATGAATGCCATAGCCAAAGTGCTCGTGGTGACCACGACCAAGGAGACCATGACTTCCACGAGAGCGAAACCTATCGCGTAGTTTTGACCAATCACGAGCAAGGGGAAAAATCAAATCAGGAATGTGATCTGATAGAAAACGCTGAACAAGCTAAGTTAGTTTATTTCTAACAAGCTCAGCAGTTGTACGGATTTTTGATTATTGGTTCGTTCACCAATAAATTTTGAGCAGATTACTTTGTAGCGACTACCGAGATAAAGCGATTACTTAGGAAGCGAATCTTTACGTTTATTGGCCGCGGCGCGCTCCAGATCAACCTCATCAATTGCATCTCTGAATTCGGCCACATCTTCAAAGCTGCGGTAAACCGATGCAAACCGAATATAGGCAATTTTGTCCAAGCGCTTTAATTCGCGCATCACCAACTCACCAATTTGGCCAGACAAAATTTCTCGCTCACCCGAAGAAAGTAATTTTTCTTCAATACGATGAATCGCCGTATCTACAGCATCCGCTGATACAGGGCGCTTTCTAAGCGCTAGCATCAAACTTGCGCGGAGTTTGGCTGGCTCAAATTCCGTGCGACTACCGTTCTTTTTGACGATGACAGGCATCGCCAACTCAATCCGCTCATACGTCGTAAAGCGTTTGTCGCAGTCGTTGCACCGACGACGACGACGGATACTGTCCCCTTCATCCGACGTCCGGGTATCCAGCACTTGTAAATCTTCATTCTGGCAATAGGGACAACGCACGGGGACAGTCTCCTTAAAGAATCAAGCTTGATACACAGGGAATGCGTCAGTCAATTTCTTAACCTCTGCTCTCACACGTTCAAGATTGGCTTCATCATGCGGGTTATCCAGCACATCGGAAATTAGCTGTCCGACCTTAGTTGCTTCGGCCACACCAAAACCACGTGTTGTCATAGCTGGACTACCCAAGCGAATACCAGACGTAACAAACGGTTTTTCCGGATCATTAGGAATACCATTTTTATTGCAGGTGATGTGCGCTAAGCCAAGTACGGCTTCCGCTTCTTTGCCGGTCATTTTTTTAGCGCGCAGATCAACCAGCATTACATGGGACTCGGTACGTCCTGAGACTATTCGTAATCCGCGTTGTATCAGCGATTTGGCCAGCGCATCGGCATTTTTTATTACTTGCTCTTGGTACGACTTGAACTCGGGCGTAAGCGCCTCTTGAAAAGCCACCGCTTTAGCAGCAATCACATGCATTAACGGACCACCCTGCAACCCAGGGAAAATAGCGCTGTTAATTTTTTTGGCGATATCTTCATCGTTCATCAAAATAATGCCGCCGCGCGGACCGCGCAGACTTTTGTGCGTGGTCGATGTCACAATGTGTGCATGCTTAATCGGATTGGGGTAAACACCCCCAGCAATCAGCCCTGAGTAATGCGCCATATCCACCAACAGGTAAGCACCAATATCTTTAGCTACTTTGGCAAAAAATTCCCAGTCAATGCGAAGTGAATAGGCCGACGCGCCAGCAATAATTAACTTAGGCTTTTTTTCGTGCGCTAGTTTTTCCATTTGCGCGTAATCGATTTCTTCTTTGTCATTCAGACCGTACGAAATGACATTGAACCATTTGCCCGACATATTCAACGCCATACCGTGAGTTAAGTGTCCGCCTTCGGCTAAGGACATGCCCATGATGGTGTCGCCAGGATTAAGTAAGGCCAAAAAAACGGCTTGATTCGCTTGTGAACCAGAATTTGCCTGCACATTGGCAAAATTGGCGCCGTAGAGTTTTTTCAGTCGCTCAATAGCTAAAGATTCAGCGATATCGACAAATTCACATCCACCGTAATAGCGTTTACCTGGATATCCCTCAGCGTATTTGTTGGTTAGCTGTGAGCCCTGCGCTTCCATAACGGCTGGAGAGGCATAGTTTTCAGAGGCGATCAGCTCGATGTGATCTTGCTGGCGCTGGTTTTCTTTTTGGATGGCTGACCATAATTCCGGGTCAGTGTGAGCGATCGTATGATCTCTGGAAAACATTATGCAACTCCAATCATCAGGAATGTTGAGGGTCTAAATCGAATGAGGTATCAGCGGAAGGAACAGGTACAGCCTTAATTAACTTACTTCAGGCATCCCAGCCAACGGGCTGGAATACGACTGAAGAGCTTGGGTGCTTTTGGGTTAAAGCCCGCTGCCTAAATCTCAACGATAGGCTGCGCGGCTGTAACACCCGACAAAATGTGACGAAATTTTAGAGGACGCACGGTTTTTGGGCAAGAACAGCTCGCCGTCACCTGTGGTGTTTGGGCTAAAATGGGGCGGTTTCCTGTTCATTCAAAAAAATCTTCTCACAAAGGGAACTGATGATCGTTTTAATCACTGGCGCAAGCTCTGGGTTTGGCGCCGAAATGGCCCGTAAATTTGCCTCCCACGGTCACCGCGTTATCGCGGCTGCCCGACGCACTGATCGATTGACTACGCTAGCGTCAGAACTGGGTGGGAACTTACTGCCAGTTGAGCTCGACGTCACCAGTAAAACCTCGATAGACCATGCTTTAGCATCCCTCCCAACCGAATGGCAAGCCATTGATGTATTGATAAACAATGCTGGCCTTGCGCTCGGACTAGAAGCTGCTCATGAAGCTCATCTCGATGACTGGGACAACATGATAGCCACCAATTGCCGTGGCTTGGTAACAATGACTCGCGCCGTATTACCGCGCATGGTGGCGCGGAGATCAGGCATCGTCATCAATATTGGCTCGGTGGCCGGTGCCTATCCCTATCCCGGTGGCAACGTTTACGGTGCTACCAAAGCCTTTGTCGATCAATTTACCCTGAACCTACGAGCGGATTTGGTCGGCACTGGTGTGCGAGCTACCAATATCGCTCCGGGCCTAGCGGGTGGAACTGAATTTTCTAATGTGCGCTTCAAAGGTAATGATGAAGCCGCTGCCAAGGTCTATCAAGGTACCGTGCCGCTCAACGCTGGCGATGTCGCCGAAGCTGCCTACTGGGTCTGTACTTTACCGCCGCATGTGAATATCAATGGCATAGAAATGATGGCTACCTGCCAAGGATTTGCACCCTTCACTATTAAGCGTAATAGCTAATGCTGAGTGAGTTCCGCTGGCCACTGAGGGTGTATTACGAAGATACGGATACCGGCGGAGTGGTGTACTACGCCAATTATTTAAAATTTTTTGAGCGTGCTCGGTCCGAATGGTTGCGTAGCGCTGGTATCTCTCAACAGCTGCTAACGGAACAAGAACACGTCATGTTTGTAGTAAAAAATGCGACCATCGATTACCATTTGCCAGCAAAATTAGACGATCAATTGGAAATCAGTGTTCGAGTAGAAAAATTAGGTAAGGCTTCGGTGAATTTTTATCAAGAAGCCTGGCGACAAAACAAGGATATGCGCGAGCTTCTGTGTCATGGCCGTATCCGAGTGGGATGCGTTCATACGGCCTCTTTACGTCCGGCACCGATACCTTCAGCCGCACTAGAAAAAATCGATTACCTCAGTGCGTTTGTTTCCCATTAAAACGGCACCCATAAAAATTAAACTAACCTCTTTCACACCACTATGACTGTTACTCAAGATCTTTCATTTTTCGGGATGATCAGCAACGCATCACTGCTGGTGCAGTTAGTGATGGCGCTGCTATTGCTTGTATCCGCGATGAGCTGGACCTACATCTTTCGCAAAATGTTCACCATCCGAAGTGCGATTGCGCGCACCACTGAATTTGAAACCGTCTTTTGGTCGGGTGCCAATTTAAATAGCTTGTATGAAGACGTCACCTCGGGGCGACGTCAGCGCAATGGTCAATCCGGTGCGCTGGAAAGAATTTTCGAGGCTGGTATGGAGGAATACCGCAAAGCACGCCAAACCTTCACTGGCAAAGATATTGATGTGAGTGCCTTGCTCGATGGTGCGCGACGCGCTATGCGCGCAGCCTATCAACGCGAAATGGATGCACTCGAATCCCATTTGGCTTTTCTGGCTTCCGTCGGATCAGTATCCCCTTACATAGGATTGTTTGGTACGGTCTGGGGCATCATGAATTCATTTCGCGGTCTGGCGAATGTGCAACAAGCAACCTTAGCATCGGTTGCCCCCGGTATTGCTGAAGCGCTAGTCGCCACCGCCATCGGCCTGTTCGCTGCGATACCTGCAGTGGTAGCATTTAACCGCTATTCACATGACATCGATCGATTAGCTATTCGTTTCGAAAGTTTCATCGAAGAGTTTTCTAACATTCTCAATCGACAGGCTCGCTAATGGCGCACAGCTCAAGCCTGCGTGGCGGGCGTACTCGAAAATTTAAGGCAGAAATCAACGTCGTTCCTTACATCGACGTGATGCTAGTGCTGTTGGTTATTTTTATGGTGGTCGCGCCTTTATCAACGCCTAGCATGATTAATCTGCCCAAAGCAGGGAAATCAAATCAACCACCTACAGAATACTTAGAGATTGAACTCAAACCCGATGGTTCAGCCACGGTCGGTATTCATGGTAAAAAAACCCAAACAACCAACAAGCGTGAAGAGCTTGGTATGCGCTTGAAAGAGCTGCATGAAAAATACCCTGAGCTGCCACTAATGATATCGGCAGACAAAGATATTAAATACGACGAAGTAGTACAAACTATTTCGCAGGCCAACAAAACCGGCATAGGTCGAGTCGGTCTCTCTACCCGCTGAGAAAGTTTTGAACAGCGCCACCAGCCATTACCTTATTCCGGCCGAACCAGGCCGTGGAAGAGCGCTGGCACTCGCAGTACTCGTACATTTTTTGCTGCTGATTTTTTTGTGGTTTGGCGTTTCCTGGCAAAGTGATACACCGACAGAAGTAGAAGCAGAAATCTGGAGCCCAGTAGCGCGAGAAGCTGCTCCTCCGCCACCGCCTCCAATAGCCAAACCTATTCAAGAACCACCCAAGCCGGTAGCAGCGGTGACTCCACCTACACCGCCAGCGCCCGTAATTCAGCCTGAACCAGCACAACAAAAACTCGCTGAGCCTGACATCGCGCTCGAAAAAGAAAAAAAACGCAAACAAGAAAAAGAAGATGCTGAGCGCCTGAAAAAAGAAAAGCTCGCTGAGAAGAAAGCGCTTGAAGAAGATCAAAAAAATGAAAAGAAAAAACAAGCTGAGCTAGAAAAAATAAAACGCGCCGAAGATAAAAAACAAAAAGAAGAAGCGGCCGCTGAAGAAAAGAAAAAACTAGCTGAAGAACAGCAGCGCAAACAAGAAGAAGCCGCTGCCGCAGAACAACGCGCGCGCAAACGACGCGAAGAAATACAACGGCTAAATCAAATGGCTGGAGATGGTGGTGCAGGTGATGCAGAAAAATCGCAAGGCCCTCGAGGCGACAATAGCTATGCTCGCAAGGTGGCAGGATTAATAAAATCGCATACAATCCTTCCGCAGAACGATATTGCAGGTAATCCAGCTGTCGAGTTCCTAATAGAGCTGCAACCTGATGGTGGTCTTCGTGGCGAACCCAAAATGACTAAATCATCTGGCATAGCAGCGTTTGATCAGGCCGTGAAACGAGCGATTGAAAAATCGACCCCTTTCCCACCCGATCCATCGACCGGCAAAGTACCTGCAAATATCAACATCACTCATCGACTGAAGGACAGCGATACACGATGAAAAGATATTTCCTGAAGCTTATTGCCATCGCCAATTTTTTGGCGGTCATGCCGTATGCACAAGCACAGCTCAAGGTCGACATTTCAGGGGTCGGCGCTAACCAGATACCGATCAGCATCGCTAGCTTTGCAGATGAGCCTCTCACGGGTCACTCTATTAGCGGCATCATTCGCGCCGATCTGCAGCGCAGTGGTCTGTTTAAAATAATCGAATCCTCTGAGATTCTCAACGAAACGGCAGCCGTTAATTTAGCAAGCTGGAAGGCCAAAGGCGCTGACGCTATCGTTACCGGTAGCGTTGTTAAACACTCCGACGACCGCATTGAATTACGCTACAAGCTCGCTGATACCGTTCGTACCGTCGATCTAGCCGTGCATAGTGTCAGCACCCAATCGCAGTTTGCACGCCTAGCTGCGCACAAAATCGCCGACGATATTTTTGAGAAGCTTACGGGTATTCGCGGCGCATTTGCGACTCGCATCGCTTATGTCAGCCGCTCCGCTGGCGAATACAGACTTGAAGTGGCGGATTCCGATGGTGAGAGCGCATTCGTTGCCCTACGCTCAAGCGAGCCTATCATCTCGCCCACCTGGTCACCGGACGGAACAAAATTAGCCTACGTATCATTTGAGCTTAAAAAACCCGTGGTCTATGTCCAAGATCTTGCCAATCGCCGCCGTATCGTTGCCGCCAATTTCAAAGGAAGTAATTCCGCGCCCGCTTGGTCACCGGATGGAAAAAAACTCGCCATCGCCTTATCTCGTGAAGGTCTAACCCAAATTTATCTGATCAATGCTGATGGATCCGATGTTAAAAAACTCACACGATCAAACGGCATCGATACTGAGCCCTGCTTTTCTCCTGATGGTCAAAGCATCTACTTCACCAGTGATCGCAGCGGCGGCCCTCAAATTTATAAAATGAACCTTGACGGAGCTGACCTGAAGCGGCTGACCTATGGCGGCACCTACAATATCAGTCCATCGGTCTCGCCAGACGGTAAAATGTTGGCCTATATTTCGCGTCGCGAAGGCAAATTTCAATTACACGTTCTTGATCTGATAACTTCGCAAGAACAACGACTAACCGATACAACGCATGACGAATCGCCTAGCTTTGCCCCGAACAGTCGTTACATCTTGTTTGCGACCGAAGCCTCAGGCCAGGGGTCACTAACCGTCGTATCAATTGATGGCACCGCGAAATACACCTTATCAGCCAAGGCATCAAATATTCGCGAGCCCTCTTGGGGTCCGTTTTCCAAATAATTAAATAAGTTAATTCACACGAGGGGAGAATTAAATGCAATTTAGCAAACAAGCCGCTATCGTGACAGCGCTTCTGCTGCTGCTGTCTGCCTGTTCAACCGTCAAACTCGACGAGTCAGCACCCGTAGAAGACCGCACGGGCAAACCTGTGCCACAAATAACCACGTTGCCACCCTATCCTGGCGACCCAGGACTAGGCGCAGGTTCAAACGCAAACACCACAGCCTCCTCGTCTAAAGATCCGCTGGATGATCCAGCCAGCATCTTGGCAAAACGCAGCATCTATTTCGATCTCGATAGCTATGTCGTAAAAGATGAATACAAACCTGTTATCGAAGCGCATGCGAAGTATCTGACATCACGCAAAGATCGTAAGATCATTATTCAAGGTAATACCGATGAGCGTGGTGGTAGCGAATACAACTTGGCGTTAGGTCAAAAACGTTCAGAAGCCGTTCGTCGTGCCCTGCAATTACTGGGTGTACCAGATACTCAAATGGAAGCGATCTCTTTGGGTAAAGAAAAACCTAAGGCGACCGGCAGCGGAGAAGAAGCCTGGGCAGAAAACCGTCGCGCAGATATCGTTTATTAATAATATATGAAACGTAACCATCAAGCGTTATGCGCCGCCGTCATGGCGGCGCTTTTTATTGGCCTGCCTATGCAGGCACACGCACTCTTTGAAGACACCGACGCACGACGTGAAATTCTCAAGATGCGTAAGCAAATTGAGGAATTAACCGCTAAGCTCGATGCCAGCGTCACCACTAAACTAGCGCCACTCAACACACGTGTCGATGACAAAGCCGATAAAAAAAGCATTGTCGATATGATCGGTGAAATCGAAAAATTGCGCAGTGACGTCGCCGCACTACGTGGTCAAGTCGAAGTGTTATCGAACGAGATTAACAATAGCCAGCGTCGGCAAAAAGATTTTTATAACGACCTGGATCAGCGACTAAGAAAGATAGAACCACAAAAGCTAACTGTGGATGGCAAAGACGTCGAAGTCGATAAAGCTGAGCAAAAAGCTTTTGACGCTGGACTAGCGGAATTCAGAGCTGGTAACTTCGCTGCGTCACAACAGTCATTCACTAGCTTCTTGCAGCGCTATCCTGATTCTGGCTACTTACCACAGGCCTATTTTTGGTTAGGCAGCACACACTTTGCAAAACAAGAATGCGACAAAGCTATGCCAGCCTACCAAACTGTCGCAACTCGTTTTCCAACTAGCCAAAAGGCTCCAGAGGCCTTGTTAAATATCGCTAGTTGTCAGCTTGATCTCAAAGACAAGACTGCTGCACGCGATACACTCGATCAATTGATTAAGAAGTATCCCTCGTCGAGCGCAGCCAGCATGGGTAAAGAAAGGTTGGCTGAATTAAAATGAATTCGATGAACTTTTGTTGAAATTAGAAACAACTGTTATGCACGAGTTGTTGCATTTGACAAAACTTTCAGCAATTGCGTATAATTTCGATCTTTCGGGTCGTTAGCTCAGCTGGTAGAGCAGCGGACTTTTAATCCGTTGGTCGCAAGTTCGAATCTTGCACGACCTACCAATACAAACAAAAAGCCCCACTCACAAGGTGGGGCTTTTTGTTTGTGTGCACTTCACTAGAAAAAAATTATCGACTGTCTTTTGTTTGCTCACTGATTTGCATAATTTGTTCTAGTTTGAGCTTAGGAGTCTTGTCAATGCAAGACTCGTCGAACTCTTTCATTGTTGCCTTATCAATCGTTCCTACTCCGCTGAATGCAGCGTCAGATTCATGAATAGATTCAAAAACATCGTTTTTGAATTTTCTCTTCTTGCTCAAAAAGACTACGTAAAACTTTACCGCCCTTGGCTTTAGGTGCTGATTTTTTAACTGGATTGATCTGAGGGCTATAGCCTAGCTTTGCTATATTCCGTAGCGCTCGCAAAATTGCGCTACGCTCATGATTGGGTATCGCTCAGATAGTTCGAGTAAATCCTTGTCACCCGTGACCAAACATTCTGCTTGTTCGCGCTCAAGAGCAGCGATGAGTGTTCCCAAGATCGGCAAGTCATCAACATCGCGGCATTCATCGTTCAGAACTGCTGCAGGTTCGACCACCTCGGCTTGTAGCGCTAGTATATCTACAAGATCATCTATTTCTGCGGGTGTGAGCCCATGGCGGTTTGAAAGTCGCGGCAAAACTCTGCGCAATTCATCCAGAATAAAGTTCGACAACACTACCTCAATCGAACCGTGGTGCCACTGCGCCAAAATGCGGCCGGGTAAGCTTCTCGGATAGGCTAAGCCGGACAGCAGCACATTCGTATCGAGAACAATGCGCAATTGGATAAGCCAGAATAATTAATCAGCGAGACTTGGATTTCTTCTTCTGCTGCGTTCGGTCTTGCTTTACCGCCTTATCAATCTCGGCCATGCCCTCTGCCTCATCGATTGCCGCAAATCCTGACTCCAAGCGCTCACACAATAATTCAAAGCGCGCTTGCATCCGGCGAATACGCTCGAAAAGCCGAGCGTCGACCAAGGCGGCCACGGGTTTTCCGTCTTTGTTAATGAGCACTGAATCACGACGGTACTGGACCTGATTGAGCATTTCGCCCAGATTTTGTCGGAATGCAACAGCGTTGGTTTGGCGGATCATGAGCTTGCCTCCAAGAAGGAAGGAAAGGGTAAGGGCGGAGCAACTAAGTCATATCGATCATACTGATCAGTATGATGACTTGCCATGGCAATGTCAACAATTGGCGGTATTCAGGATTGCCGGGTTTTACCCCCTCCCCCGCGTTTGGCAATGGATACCGATGGGAGGTCATACATGATCGCCATGTCCCCAACAATGAGGACAGACATCCTACCTTTTCCCCAACAGAATTCTGCATGGGTCATAGTTGGTTCGACAAAAACTCAGGAGAACATCATGCACAAGAAAAGCTTCTCAAGAGCTGCGGCCAGTTTCTTCGCAGCAGCGCTCTTGGTTGCACCATCTGTTTATGCTGACCAATCGGCTATCAGTTTTGACAATCTGACAGCCGCGAAAGCTACTGCCGATTTTTGCGCTGGCAAAGTCACGAGTGAGGCATTGGTCACCGCAGCGTTAAGCCGAGCCAAGGCGCTTGCCGAACTCAATGCATTTATCACGCTCGATGATAACGGTGCGCTCGCTGCAGCTAAGCAAGCGGATGCAGCAAGAAAAAGTGGCGCGCGCTGCAGACCGCTGGAGGGCGTACCAATTGTCGTGAAAGACAATATTGAAGTCGCCGGCATGCCCAATACGGCCGGGACAAAGGCACTGTTGAAGTATGTTCCAAAGAAAGATGCCCCGATTGTGGCCAAGCTTCGCGCAGCAGGTGCCATCATTATCGGCAAGACCAACATGCATGAATTGGCATTCGGCGTGTCGGGCTTTAATCCAAGCTTCTCGAGCAGCTCTGCAGCTGGCGTTCGAAACGCTTACGACAGTACAAAGATTGCGGGTGGCTCTTCTTCTGGAACTGCCGCTGCGGTCTCCGCGCGGATTACCCCTGCAGGTCTAGGTACGGATACGGGTGGCTCAGTGCGTGTCCCTTGTGCATTGAACGGCTGTGCATCGCTGCGACCCACCGTTGGTCGGTACTCGCAAACCGGGATTGCGCCAATCTCTCGGACGCGTGACACCGCTGGCCCTATGGCCGCTAGCATGACGGACGTCGAACTTCTCGACCGCGTCATTACCGGCGACTCTGCAACCCGCGCAGCCGATTTAAAAAAGCTTCGTGTCGGCGTATTCGCGCCTACGCTAGCTAATCTAGATGCGGATACCCAAGCCGCATTTGATATGGCTTTGCAAAAAATGAAGGAGGCTGGAGTCACCATCGTCGATGTCGAGATTCCAGGACTCTTGGAGTTGAATGGTCAAATCGGCTTCCCGGTTGCGCTTTATGAAGCTTACGACGATATGGTGGCCTATCTGAACAAGAGTGGCTCAGGCATCACGATTACCGATATTGCCAAGGAAATCTCCAGTCCTGATGTTAAAGGCACCTACGACGGTCTGGTCATCCCACGCAAACTTCCTGGACCAGACAACACTCTCGTCGATGCGAAGCCTGCCTATGATTCAGCCATGAGTAACAGCCGGCCTGCACTCATCAAGCTGTACCAATCGACCTTTAACAAGTACAAGATTGATGCGCTGGTTTTCCCGACAGTGACTAAAGTTGCGATGGATGCCATACCCGAATCAAGCAGCCTGGGTAATTTCTTAGCCTATATTCAGAACACGGATCCGGGCAGCAATGCAGGCATCCCGGGTTTGCAGGTTCCTATTGCACTCGGTGCCTCAAGCAATCTACCTGTGGGAATTGAATTGGACGGTCCAGCTGGTAGTGATCGAAAATTAATCAGCATCGGGCTGGCGCTGGAGAACCTGTTTGGGCGCTTGCCACCACCCGCTAAACGCTAAATAGTCAATGGTTTTTACCGAGCGCGGCGGCCATGCCGCTGCGCCGGTTCAGACCTAGCTTGGCAAAAATTCGTTTTAAATAAGTCCGTACAGTCGAAAGCTCAACAGCGAGACGTATCGCGATCTCTTTATCGGTCAGTCCCACAATCACTAATTGCGCAACGGCTCGTTCACGCGCCGACAGGAATGAGGGATACGTCGAATCCAGCTTGGCCGAGACAATGGCATCCGAGTTATGCCGCAGCGCCTTGGTAAATGCTGGCTCGATCAAATTCAAGAGATCCAACGTGTGACGATCAAAGTTTGCCCTGCCTCGCCGACGCCAAATTCGCAAATCGCCGATATTGCAGCTATCCACATAGCTATAGACGTTCACACCCCAATGCAGCCCATCACGCGCTAAAAAGTCATTGAAAAACTCGGTTTGCATCAGCTCGCGCTGTGGCATGACCTGCGTCACCAAGGTGGGCACTCTGCGCTGCTGCAAATGAAAGGTGATGGGATCGTGAAATTGATAATAGGCGTCGTAAGCACCAAGATTCGTTGGGTCCATATTGATGGAGACACCTTCAGTAAACTTGGCCTCTGAATCATCCCACACGAAGGAAGCGAAAAAATCTGCTTGCAGGATCTCCATCAAACAATAACCCAACTGCTCACGCACATCAGCCGCAGACAGACCCTCGGCCAACAAACCGAATGCCTTGGAAAGGAGCCTAGTCTCGCGTGCGTTTAGGTACATGAAAATTAGTCTAATACGCCATGGCGATGATTGCAAAAGTTTATATATTAATAATAACCATTCAAAGAACGAACCCATCACTGCGGGCACAATGCCGCCATGTCCGAACAATCCAACTACTTAAAAAATAAGTCATTAAATTTAATTATTTTTACACTACAACTACATCTTTTAATCCGTTGGTCGCAAGTTCGAATCTTGCACGACCTACCAATACAAACAAAAAGCCCCACTCACAAGGTGGGGCTTTTTGTTTAAGCCAACACTAAAAATTAAGCCTAACCTCAAAACGCTTTAAAAAATATTTTCATCTCTGCTGAAAGCGACTTCTTTCCAAGCCCACGAATGAAATAAGCGATCCGTTGCAAGGTTCTAACGGAACCTAAATTTCAGCGCGTCTGCCACACATGTGATTAAGGAACATCGACAAGCAATGATCCTTTGGTAGCTCTGAAGCTTTACCCAACCTCTTCGCTTAAAGTAACCAAAAAAAACAGTTTTGCAGGCTTTGACGAATATGGGTGTAATCTTCTAATCATGAAAAGTCGCTTAATTTCCATAACGCTATTGATGTTCATTGGTAGCCAAGGGCTAACCCAGGAAAAACGTGCGTCTTTGTTTTGTGGACCAAGTCATAACTACTACTGCTCTGCTGAGCAGGAAATAATGGCTATACGACGAGATCAGTTAAATCATCAACAGAACCAGCCAACGACTGCTCAACAAAATATGGCTAGGTATCTAGATTTAGAGCAAAAACGCCGAACTAAACTAGAGCAAGAATTTGGGAAGATAAAGAGATAAGAACTTCAGAACTGCTCTTAACATTACAGATCAAAATAACAAGTACTACTTCAATTCATATTCAATCGTAGAGTCCCGAATGCCTACCTACATCGTCACAGCGCCACAAGGTCGCCTTTCTGCTGCTCAAAAAACCATGCTTGCCGAAGAGATTACTCGCGTTCATTGTGAAATGACTGGTGCACCTTCCTATTTTGCCCAAGTCATTTTCCATGACGTGCCAGACGGCAATTACTTTGTCGGTGGCAAGCCACTAAAGGGACTCGATCATGTCTACTTACACGGAACGATTCGTGCTGGTCGTGACGGGGCTACAAAAGAGCTAATGCTTGGTGAGCTTATGAGAGCCGTTTCTAAATCTGCACAGTTGGAGGAACACTGCATTCAAGTCTATCTATCTGACATCCCAGCGCGACAAGTTTTAGAGTTCGGAAAAATCCTGCCTCTGCCTGGTGAAGAAGCGGCTTGGTTCGATTCGATTCCTGATCATATCCAGCAAAGAATGCGTGATTTGCTGAATTGATTTTCTGAATTAGAAAAAAGCCCAGCGACTTGCTGGGCTTTTTGTTGGAGTCCCCCCGGTTTATCGGGGATGAGTGTTTCGTACTGACGGACGAACCTGCATTGTGGCCGCCAAGGTTTTCAGCTGAGGTGTCGCTGGCAGCCAGGTCTGATCGCCAAATCGGAATTGGATGTAGTCGTACAGCGTAATTGCGCAGATTGCATCAAGCATCAGCGGCATTGATGCGGGGTCGAGCGACGTCATTTCAGGCGTAGCCTCCTCAAGACGCTGCAGGGCTTCCACCATGGTGCGACGACGACGCAGGCCCACAGGTGTTTCATCAAAGATCACCGGCGCGGTAACCTTGCGGGTAATGATGGTGTGCACCGACGCCTCAATGGCGCCTATAGCAATACCTGCCCTCGACAGAATGCCCGCAGTTTCAGACACTGAACCCAGCAGACACGGCCACTGCGGAGCGCTCCGGCTCGCCTCCAGCCAATTCACGATCAGAAGGCTCTCACTGAGCGCCGTGCCATCGTCCAGCACCAGTGTCGGCACGCGTGTCGCAGCATTGGCAGATCGAAGGCGCGGATCGTCGGCCCAGGGATCAACGATAGTTCGTTCGATGTTGAGACCTTTTTCAATCATCGCAATTTCCGCAATGCGCACAAATGGAGAAGTAGTGTTAGCCAAGAATTGCATGATGGGCTCCAGAATGGTCGTTGTTATTTTTTTATCGATGTGTTGACCGGAATACCCCTGCAAAAGCAGGGCTTCAGGTAAAGCGACATTAGTACATTATGTGACCGCCATCGACGACGATGGTTTGTCCGCTCACAAAATTCGACAGATCACTCAGCAGATACAAAGCGGTACCAACTAGGTCGTCGGGGCGTTGTTCACGAGAGATTGCTCGAGCTTTCAGAAAACTCTGCTGCCACTCGAGAGGGCGATTTTTCGTGGCATCTGTAATTACAAAACCGGGTGCAATGACATTGCAGCGCACACCATCTTTGCCAGCTTCTTTGGCTAGGCCCTTCGTCATCGCCAGCACCGCGCCTTTGCTCGCTACGTAATGCAGATAACCCGGCTGGCCTGCGACCGCGACTACTGACGCGATATTGACGATAGAGCCGCTCTTTCGTTCACGCATTGCGGGCATGACTGCCTTGCAGCAGTGCCAAATACCTTTGACATTCACCTGAAAAATACGATCCCACTCTGATTCGCTCAGCTCCTCAAAAGGTGTCAGCTTCACTTCACGAAAATAGGCTGCGTTATTGATCAGACCATCGATACGGCCAGTTGCCCTGATCGCTGCTTCGGCCATTGCTCTGGTTGATGTATCGTCGCTCACATCAACCTTCACATAGGTAGCATGACCACCTTGCATCTTGATGATGTCCATGGTCTCGTCAGCGGAATTAATATCGGCCACGACGACATGTGCTCCCTGGCTGGATGCTCCTAGCGCGAAAGCTTGTCCGATGCCAGTCGCCGCGCCCGTGACGACTATCGTTTGGTCTTGTAAAAGGTTTTTTGCGCTCATCAGTTTGCCCCTGAATAGTTGATGCCAGCGACGCTGGCGGATTGCATGAATCTGCTTTTGTTAGTGTTTATGACTGCCGTGTTGGGTATGATCCTGGTGTGCATCAACACCCACAGGTGCCGGAGTAGCATCGCAGCGCGCCGTTCCCCGGCACTCATTGACCATGAGATTGCGAGTCTGTTTATCTTTGACAGGCGTGGAAAAACTGACTTCAACAGTCCACACCCCAGACATTTCAAGTACTAGCGTGCCTTTATATTCACCCGCGTTACCGGTGGGCGTAGCTCTCGCCGGCTTGATCGTATGCGCCATCGGCATCGATGGCATTAGCGCGCCCAGCGTCACGTGAGCTCCTTCCAGAGGCGAACCATCCCTGTGTTGTGTCTTTACCAGACACTCCAGCAGTGGGCCGGTGCCAATGGAGACGCACTTCAGCTCCACCCGAGGCCGGCCGGATTCAGCACTGGCCAATCTGGGCAAAACTGATACGCTGACAGCCACTGCCACAAGCAGCGCTGTCGGCGATGAAAAGAGGCTTTTGTTCATAGTCGAACTCCTTCTAAAATTTACTAAGCTCCATTAGATGCACGACGGGTGTTCACCAAGCGGCGCAGTAACAATGACATTCGAAGAACCGATGGCTCGTCGAGCAAACCGCGCGGACGCCAGCGCAACAACAAAGCAACCAGACCCCCAAATACCACCAT
>Ga0214919_10002727_pt1 | contig 27410 bp, 43 predicted proteins | sample LL1503_MetaG_FD_177994 | JGI IMG/M metagenome (GOLD analysis project Ga0214919, IMG submission 177994) | Freshwater microbial communities from Lake Lanier, Atlanta, Georgia, United States - LL-1503 | ecosystem: Environmental > Aquatic > Freshwater > Lake | place: USA: Georgia | collected...
GTTGTGATTGCCGGTCCCGGATCCTGCTGTTCTCGTTGTCGCCCTATGGGCCGCCCCTTGAAAACCTCTGTGACTGCGAAACCGAAAATCGAAGACCGACACCCTGACGCTGTGGACTGGATCTCCACGTCGTGGGCTTTTCCTCCCACCGACATGGAGTCGAAGCCTGTGCAGGTGACGACGATGAGTGGAGCCATTGTGTTGGCCCGCTGGAGCGGGCTGGTGTGGGTGGAGGAGGCGACGAAGGTCGCGTTGCCCGGGATCCGCTTCTGGAGGGTCGCTCGATGACCCTCCCCCGTGTGACCCGTGCGGTGAGGCCGTATCGTTTCCGGCTGGTGGGAGCGGATGGTGAGCCGGTGATGGCGATCCGGGGGACGGTACCTCTGGAGTTTTCGGATTTCGATTTTGCCTGCGGCATTGGGATGTCGAGGGCTGCGACGGACAGGCCGGTGTGCGTTGTCGATGGGCTGACCGGCATTTGGTTTGATCTACAAGGGAACAGGATGATGCGATGAAATTGAAAACGGATGCGGAAATTCAGATCGACAAGTGGCAGGGGCTGATCCCGGACCAGCGGGAGGACCGGCTGTATGCGTTGATTGGTGCGGCACTGCCATTCTCCATGCAGATGGCGGTGCAGCCGGTGGCGACCGGGGTGATGGCTGCGGATAGCTCTGGCAAGACGGCGCACGCGATGCGCTACATCCCGGAGCTTGCGGCGAAGCAGGCGATTGCGACTGCGCTCGCGGTGCTGAAGGAAGTGGAGGTGGGATCGTGAACCCCCTGCTCAAAATGGCGATGGAGAAGATGCTCACCGACCCGGAGATGATCAGCAGTGCCGTCAAGGCTCTGATTGAGAGCGTGCGGGCCGGGGCTGAAGAACGGAAGCAGCTGCGTGAGTCGGTGGCGCGGACTCAGGCGGAACTCCTGAAGTTGCGTCAGGAGTTTGACGATTACCGACAGGAGCGATGAAGAAGCCCAAGAAAAACCCCCATCCCGAGGGCACCGTCGAGTTCTTCCGCTGGTGGGGAAGCCGAGGTGGATCGACGAAATCCGAGGCGAAGTCCGAGGCATCGCGCCGAAACGGATTGCGTGGGGGTCGCCCCCGCAGTACACGGTAGGCACTGATTGACCGATGGGAGAGAATCCGAAAAAGCGGAAGGCGAAACCGTCTTCCGGTGGCAGGCTGGAGGCTGACCTCCGACGCCGCCGCCGGAAGCCGGTCGCCCGCACCAAGCCTGAGGTCAAGGGTGGGAAATTCTGGACGTTTGTCGGCAAGAAGCCCCCGGTCAAGAAGGCCGCACCCAAGAAGGCCGCACCCAAGAAGGCCGCACCCAAGAAGCCAGCCAAAAAATCCGTACAGGCTGTCAGCATTCCCGCTCGCCGGAAGACCCCGGCAAAGAAGACTCCGGCAAAGAAGTCACCGGCAAAGAAGCCAGCCAAAAAATCCGTACAGGCTGTCAGCATTCCCGCTCGCCGGAAGCCCCCGGCAAAGAAGACCCCGGCAAAGAAGCCAGCCAAAAAATCCGTACAGCGTGTAAGGATTCCCGATCCGGCGGTGCTCGCGGCGCGGATTGCCCGGGAGCAGGCGCAGGCTCAGTACAAGCGGGCGGTGGCGAAGTTCAAGCCGAAGAAGTCGGAGCTCGGCACGGTGGTGTTTCTTTCGGCGCGTCCGCCCAAGGGACGCAGCCAGCGACTGGAGCGGTCGAGCCGCCGGAAGGGCTACGCGGTCTACATCACCAAGTCCGGGAAGGTCGAACCCCTGCGTGAGCGCAAGGGTGATCCTCCGGTGCCGAGGAAGCGGGCATCGGTTGACCCGGCAAAATTTCGGCGCAAGGCGGCACGCGAGGCGGGGCAGAAGGCTGCATTCGCCAGCATCAGTTCCCGCCGCGCCTTGGGTCGCACGCTGACTCCCCAAGGCAATCGCACATCGGTGGACTGGCTGCGGGTCGAGGCACAGCTTGCAGGGGCGATGTCGTTGGGGATGCGAACGGAGAAGAGGGCTCACACACAGGTGGTGCGGCATCAGGTGGTGGTCAGGACGAAGGATGGTGCGATGCGGACGTTCACGGCGACGACAAACCTGCACGTCAGCGATCAGCAGGCCCAGATGGATCCGGGGCCGCAGTGGTCTGGATTCAGCGGCAAGATCAATGAGGCGTACAGTTTGATTGCGGAGCAGCTGAAGGCGGCGAACATGGTGAGTCAGGGATCGGCGGACTACATTTCGGAGCTCGACATCAACGAGGGAGTGGATGATCAGCAGATGTGGTTGGGAGAGGATGGCAGCCGTTGGGAGAAGAACGAGTGCGATGTCGTGGACATCGTGTCGTGGAGCTTTGAAGTCGGTGTTGGCGTGATCGAGGGCTGATTCGTTTGCGGGTGTTTGGAGAAGGGGAATGCTTATGGCGAAAAAATGGAGAAGCGTGTCTTGGGCACGCGACAAGCGGGACGAGTTGTACCTCCTGATGGGAGGAGCCTGCCAGCACTGCGGGGAGACCGAGGATTTGCAGTTCGACCACATTGTGCCCACAGGCTGGGTGCCATCGATGTACAGCTGGTCGAGCCGGATCGTGGAATACCGGCGGGCGCACGCTGCGGGCAATCTCCAGCTGCTTTGCGACTCATGCCACTCGACCAAGACCCGCAGTCAACCCCTGCGGGAGGAGGGCCCATTTTGAACATCTACTTCGACACCGAGGACGACTCGCATGAGTTGGCAGTCGAGAACCGGAGCGGTTTTGAGAAGGTCTGCACGCAGATCGCCGCCATCGCCGAGGACGGCGAGCGGTTCTATCTGGTGCCCAAAGTGACCGGATCAAAAAAGACCCCGGGTGGCTTCACCCGATACCAGTGGGACGTCGAGCCGTTCCTGCGATGGCTGCGTGCATTCGGCCCGCACACCACCGTGTTCGCCCACAACGTCGCCTACGACATCGGAAACCTGTGGCCCGAGGATCTCGACAAGGTCAACGTGACTCTGGTTGGCGGTCGGATGATCAGTGCAAAGTGGGAGAACTGCACCTTCAAGGACAGCTTCAACATCTGGCCGATGTCGCTCAAAAAACTCGGCAAGTCGGTGGGACTGGAGAAGCTCGACTTCGATCCGCAGAATCCCGACTACCTCTGGCGCGACGTGGAGATCGTGCAGAAGGCCATGGAGATCGCGCAGGCTCTCGCCGAGAGCTACTCGGTGGATCTCCCCAGCACACTGGGAGGGCTCTGCGTTCGTCTGTGGCAGGCGATGGGTGGTGCGAACTGGCACTGTGCTCTGGAGCCCGCCCGCGAGGCGTATTTCGGCGGCAGGACAGAGATCTTCGCTCCTGAGATGCAGGGACCGATCCTGTACACCGACATCAACAGCCTGTACCCAGCTTGCATGACGCAGCCATTCCCGGACGCGGCGCATCAGTGGTTCGATCTGGGGACGTTGGACGAGGCCCGCCGGGTGCTCTGCGAGCCGACGTGGGAATGTTGGGGTGTGGCCGACGTGACGCTCGACATCCCCCGGGACACGTTTGTTGCCCCGCTGCCGTGCCGGATGGAGGATGGTGCGGTGTGGTATCCCACAGGTCGTGTCAGCGGCTGGTGGACCGTTCATGAGATTCGGGCGGCATTTCAGAAGGGAGCATCACTCGTCGAGCTCCGCGACTGTTACGGCAGCCTGACCGCAACGAGATTCTACGAGCGGTTCGTTCGCAATGCCTACCACAACCGCATGGACAGCGACGACGAGGGGCACAGGTTGTTCTGGAAGCTCTGCATGAACAACCTGTACGGACAGATTGGTCAAACAGGAAAGATCACACGCAGTGTCAGCCTTGCGAAACACTGTGCCCGGGTGGACGGGGAGCTCATTCAGACGAGCGAAGGGGTTGCCTACGGAACCAAGCTGCTGATGGATCTGGAGACACCATTGAGTGCTCACGTCAACTGGTTGCACGCTGCCTACGTCACCAGCTACGGACGCCTCGCGCTGATGCGGTTTCTCGACATGATTCCGAAAGACGATCTTGTCTATTGCGACACAGACTCGGTCTTTTTCCGCTGCCGCGGTGAAGCACCCTTTCCCATCTCCATGGAACTCGGCGAGATGAAGCTGGAGGACAATGTGGCATGGATGGTGTGCAAGCAGCCCAAGATGTACCGCTACGAGGCGAGCAAGGGAGTCAAGACCAAAGCCAAGGGAGTTCCTGCACGCGAAGGATTGCAGGACGAATTTTTCGACAAAGGTCAAGCCACATTTCATGCACCGTACAAGTTCCGGGAATCGGTCTCCTACCTGTCAGACGTGCGAGCCAACCAGATTTCCGACTTGACACGGGTTCTTTCGGTCTGGCGCAAGGTCACCAAAGAAAAACGCACAAACTACGACAAAAAAGATTTGCGTGGGGGAAGATACTTTCCTAAGTTCATTTCGCACTAGTTGAGTGATTCATGACGAATCACACTTGTGCAACGGCTACCTGATCCAAGCCGATGGAAGAATGGGTCAATCAGTGAAAGTTACATCAGTTATGGCTACTAAGCTCAAGTTCAAAGTTGTTTACGATCTCAAGCTCGACGTTCTCAAGCTGGAGGACAAGACCGAGTATTTCGTTCGGATCGAGGCCCCGATCCGTCTGGGCACTCCGAAGCCCAACAGTCAGGAGAAGAGCGCGGACGTGGCGAACGTCACCAACCTCGTCGATGGCAAGAAGTACGTCGTTCTCATGAACGCCGTCGTGAAGAGCAGCCTTGAAGAGGCGTTCCCCGACGCCGGTTATGTCGGCAAGTCCTTCCGCATTTACGGCACCGGCAAGGTGGCTGGCAAGCGGTACAAGGGCTACGAGGTCTCTCAGATTGAAGTCGAGGGCTGACCCTTGACTCCGAGAGGCTTGTCCTCCACATTGGCTCCGGCGGCCCTCTCCTTCCGCCAGTGAGCGTTAACACCCCCTGCCCAATTCCCCGGGCGGGGGGTTTCTGTTTTCCGGGGTTGACTCTGCGATTCACACCCCTAGTTTGCGTTCGTAAACACGCCAAAAAGGCGGGTTAATTTTTACCAACGCGCATAATATGACGGTTGAAGAATTCGAAATCGTGGATCTAGGGGTCGCTCCCGCGGGTACATTTGAGGCATGGGGACCGTCTTTCTCGGCCTACACAGACGCTGTGGTCGGTTCCGGTGATACCGGCGAGGCTGCATTGCAGGACGCCCTCAATCAGATTGCCATGCTCGGCCTCGACGCAGCACCCGTCGAGGAGCAGGCCCGCGAGTCCGGCTACTTCTCGCAGGACGCCAGCACCCCGCTGGAGGAAATCGTCGAAGGGGACGAGCTTCTGCAAGATCAGGCGGTGCGCTACTACATCGGAATCCGCTTTGACGATCCGAAGCTTCAAGAGGAAGAGGATGAAGATGGGGATGAGGGTGAGGACGAAGACGACGGCGGGGAGGAGGTGCCCGCGTGACCTCCGATACAATCCAGATGTACCGGGTCAAGCAGATGACCTTCGACGAAGGCACCTTCAACTTCGACGGGTACAACTGCCAGATGGTGCAACTGGACAAGAACTCTGCGCTGTTCCTTGTCCTGAACCCATACGATCCCAGAGACGGTCTGATGGACGTCTTCGACTTCCTCGCTCATTCAGACACTGCGGCGGACGCCATGAACGTCTACAACCTGAAGGAGATCATCTACTCAATTTCAGCGTTTCTGGAAACAGAACCGGATGTCTTGCACTCACAGGATTTCGTTCACAAATTCAAGAGCGGTACCACCATGGACAGCAGCTGGAAGCTCACCACCCGGCGCGGCACGCCCATGTTCACGGTCATGCCCCTCAACACTCTCCTCGACACTGACAAATTCCCTGACGTCATCGGCACTCAATTCGTTTCCTAATCATGCCCACCGTTCGCCATTCCATGCTCCGCGAGTCTCCTCCCACACCCATGGAGGATCCCAACGATCCCTCTCTCAGCCGCACCGCGGACGAGGCCGAGATCGAATCCATGCTCGACACGCTCGACGTGTCGGGCGGTGTGGTCCGCGTCCATCGTCGTCCTCCTATGGGGACGAAGTACGCCTACGTCGCGGAGCTCCCGGTCGAGAACTTCAGCCTTGAAGCTCTGAAGACCACCAGCGGTGGTGGCGACTACAAGCTGACCATTCATGATGCGAAGGGGAAAAAGGTCCGCACCCTCGCAGTCTCCATTGATGCACGGTTCAAGGGTACTCTTGATCCTGCGAACCTTCCTGTGGTGAACACCGGCAGCAACGATTCGATGCTTCAGATGATGCTGCAACAACAGCAGACCGCTGCCGCAAATCAGCAGCAGATGTTTATGCAGATGATGCAGATGCAGCAGGCGTCCGGGCAGCAGATGATGCAGGTGCTGGTGGCTGCAATGTCGGGCAACAAAAGCAGCGGCGGGTCCAGCCCGCAGAGCGAGCCTGCGAGCCAATTGCTCTCGGCCATGATGCCGCTTTTGATCGCCAACACCAAGAGCAGCGGCTCCGACATCGGAGCCCAGCTGGGGCACCTCAAGGCCCTGAAGGAACTGGTGGACAATGGTGGCAAGGAAGAGAAGGAAGAGAAGGAAGAGGGCATCATGAGCAAGGTGCTGGAATACGGAGCTCCGGTGCTGTCGGCCCTGCTCGCCAGCCGCGGTCAGCCGATGCAGATGCCGCAGGCGCAGGTGCTGCCCAATCCCCAACCTCAAGTGGTGGTTCATCCGCAAGCCTCGTCGCAAGCCCCAGCACAAGCTCCCGGCGAGGCGTCGAATCCGGTGCTCAAACCTCAGTATCAACAGCTGATTGGGATGCTTCGGAATTTCATCCCCGTGCTGGTCAACGCGGCCATGCAGGATTCCGACGTGCTGACGTACAACGGTCTGGTGGATGATCTCCTCGACGACGAGGGCTACGATGTCCTGTGCGACATCCTGCGCCGTCCCGACTGGGTCACCGTCCTCTTTGCCGACGACGCTGGCGTGATCGCCCACAAGCCGTGGTTCGAAAACCTGCGCGACACGTTCCTCAATGCCGAAGCCTATGCCGAAGATGAATCCGAGACGCCGACCCCTGCGGCGGAACCCAAGGTCGCAGCAGCAGCTGGACATGGTGCTTCCCCCGTCAACCCGTTCGGGGGTACGGGTGTCGCGACCATCGTGGTCTAAGCCCTCCACAGGGGAGCCGATGACCAATGCGGCGAGGATCGGCATCGTCACCGTGCAAGGTGTGGACTATCAGGTCCGCATCATGCGATCCGGATCGGTGCCGGTCCTCACACTGCGGCGTCCGCGGTACCGGAAGGTGCTCCGCTTCGCGTTGACAGATGTAATCGGGTGGCTCATTACCAACACCTGATGCACGTCGTCATCGATCAGCCGCTGTCCACCACCTACGTCCGGGCGGGAGTTCCCGTCCGGACGATGGGCTCCACCGCCACCGATGGGACCGTGCATCGCGTGCCGCTCGACGAAAGCAAGCCCGACGCCTACTCCATCGTCGCGCAGTTGCAGTTCTACGTCGATCAGTTTGGGCGTGATCCCGGCGTGCGTGCCGCCGCCGAGTCAATCATCTCCACCCGGGCGAACAACAACATCAGCAATCACGTCCGCACGCTCACCCAGTGGGTGCGCGAGCATCTGACGTACATGATGGACCCGGACGGTGCAGAATACATCCAGAGCCCTCTGGTGCTCCTGCAACGGATTCTGACGCGGGGCAAGGCGTATGGGGATTGCGATGATCACGTCCTGCTCTTGGGTGCTTTGCTGGTCAGCGTGGGCGTGCCGGTGACCGTCATGGGCGTGAAGCTCAACGGTGCGCCGAATTTCAATCACGTCATCTTGCAAGCCAACGTGAACGGCAAGCCTCAAGACATCGACCCGGTCGCCAAGGGAATGTGCCCGCCACACTACCCGGAGCGACTCATCGCGTGAGTCATGCCTGTCTTCGTTCCACCTGCACCCAAGAATTGGGGTCCGCTCTTTGCGTATTCCGGCATCGTGCCGACGTGGGGAAACCTTGGTCTGCTCGATGCCAACAAGGGCGAGGGAATGGTGCGTGCGGTGCTTCCAACTCCCAACGGCGGGGCCATCTGGATGCAAGGCGGCTACGGTTGGCAATACTGGCGACTGTTTCCTGACGGCAGCCTGCATCGGTACACTTGGCAGGCCAACGGATCCTTGCGCGAGTTTCGAGTCGAGACCGTGCAGGGCGCAATCGTCTACACGTCGCCGACTCCCTTCTCCGGTTCCACCGCGGGCGATGCTGCGTGGGCTGCTCGTCCCAAGAATTCTCCGTTCCACGTCACCGACTCCAGCGGCACCACTTGGTTCTACGACGACGCAGGCGAGGTTTCGTTTGGCGTGAACAAGGACGGCAGCGTCTCGGTGTACGATTTGAATCTGACTCCGGACGGTCCGGTTCCGACTGACGGCACGTTTGTGGGAATTGATTCTCGCGGGCGTACTGGAAATCCAATGCCCGCCTACTTGGGATTTCCGTACCGGGGACGGGTTTTGCCGGACCAGCCGTTTTCGGATTCTGCGCTGGGTCAACGCCCCGGTTATTTGGAGCGGGCGATTCCGTACACGATCTCCGCCGATTACTTCCGCAACCTGACGCTGCCGGACGAGAAGATCAAAACGATGTCCGCGGCGGGGCTCGCATCCATCTACTATTCGATCCTCGACGCGCAGATGCAGGGCAATTGCCCGCACTACATTCCCAACCCGACTTTGTCCGCCGGGATGAGTGAAGCGCAGGCGTATGCCAACGAGATGGACATTCGGATGCGGATTTACACCCTGCGCCCGGATATGCATTTCATCGTCAACGACAAGGGCGAGAAGGTGGTGGGGCTTGTCGATCCCATGAAGATCCCGATGTACAACGGGATGAAGTGCAAGGAATCGATGCTCGCCACCATCGGCCTGTCGGTGGCTCTTGGGCTGGTCACCATGGGTGCGGGTGCGATCCTGCCGGTGCTGGGAACCCTCGCAAATCTCGCGCAGTTTGGATCGAGCGTTGCCGAGATGTTCGCCGCGAAGGAAGGAATGCAGAAGATGCTCGACTTCCAAGCGGAGGTGCAGCAGGGCGTTGCCGGTCTTTTGAAACAGACGACACCGCCGGTTCCGCCGCAGCCAGTTCGCAGCAGCACACCCACCACAGGTGTGGTGGCGACCGCTTCCTCTGGAAACTATTCCCTTGCCTTTTTGCTCATCCCGCTTCTTCTCTTGCTGTAGTTCACAAGTGCAAACGCACATCTGTGAACGAAGCAAGCGATGATGCCGATCTCAACTCTCAATGGATGCTGCTGCGCGAATCGCGTGCAGCCGGTTGGATTTGGCTGGGGCAGCGTGGGGGATGTCTTCGGTGGCATTCTCAAGACGGGCCTTGAGACCGGGATCAAGGTTGGCGTGCAGTACGGCTTCAGCGAGCTCGTCGGAAGACCCAACCAGCCCGCATCGCAGATCCCGCAGCAGTCTGCACCCGTCACTTCCACTCCCGTTGTAACCCTAGTGCAACCGGCTGCATCGTCTTCTGTGAACACCAACACCCTGATGATCGTGGGCGCGATTGCCGTGCTTGCGGTTGTGATTTCCCGCCGATGACCACTCCCATCTACGCCCTCCCTCAGTTCAGCGAATCCACCAGTGCTCTGGGAGCCTACGGACTCAACCAGCAGATTCCCTCCCGTCTCTTGGGTGTGGGTCATGCGGGCGTCCGCACCAACAGCATGGGTCACTATGCCGTGCGGACGCAGAGTATGAACGGTATTCTGGATTGGCTTGGCGGATCCAGCGGTTCGACGGATTCCGAATCCGGCTCCTCAGACACGTCAGGCATCGCCGACTTCCTCAAGAAGTCGTTTGGCGGTGTGCTCGAAACCGGCGTCAAGGCGTTGCAGGACGTGGTGCAGAAGAAGATCAACCAGATGGCTGGCTACAAGGACACCAAAAAGGTCCAGCAGATGAAGGATGGTCGCGTTGCCGCCATCGTTCAGTCGCCGCAAGGCACCCTGATGGCGTTGTTCCCGGACGGTTCGATGGAACCGTACCTGCCGTCGAATGCCGCCTCGGCTCCGACCACCACCGAGGAGCTCCTCTCGGGAAAGACCATGGGAATCGGAGTTGTTGTCGCCGTCGTCGCCATTGCCGCCATCTTCCTGATGCGCCGCAAACGCTGATTTTTTATGGCCCAGACCATCAATCTCGACGAGGACGGGAATCCGATTCCCGCACCGACGTCACGACCCGCAATCGATCTCGCGCCGGTTTGCTTCAAAGGCACCTTTCAGAATCCCTGCTTCTGGATTCTCCTTGGTGTGAGTGCAACGCTGGCCGTGCAGTACATCCTGAGCCGTCGCAAATAATATGAACTTCACCACCGGCATCGGTCTTTCCAATCGCGTGTACGCCGCCGGTTCCATGCCCAGCTATCTGGGATATGCGGGCGGCGCGGTGAGTGGTACCGGCGCGGTCCCGGGCGATGTGCAGGTGGCCGGTCGCACGTTCAATCCCGCGGGCACCGGCTACTGGCCGGTACGCTCTGGCTACCTTGGCATCATGCCGCTCCGGGTGCGCGGGTTCAAGGCGATGGCCCTCGACACCATCGGCTTGATTCCCGCCGACGATCTTCCCCTCACCACCAGCGTGAACGTCCGCATGGGACGCACCGACGGTGTGGGTGAAGCCAGTTTCTTTTCCGGCTGGGGTGGTCTCTGGAATGTGATGACCGGCAAAGAGCAGGCCCGGGGTGCTGCACTCAATGAACAGATCGCCGCTCAAAACGCCGCGGCGGTCGCTGCGGGCATCATGACTCAGGCGCAGGCCGACGCCGCAGCCCGAAGTCTCGACAATCCCTCCGACTATCGTGACGAGATCTACGACGCCTTCGCCAAAGGAGCCGCAGAAGGTCTCGCCGCGGAGCAAAAGTTATTCAAGGACACCACCACCGGGATTCTCGGTGGTGCCCTCGGGTTCATCCCTTGGTGGGCTTGGGTCGGCGGTGCCGTGGTCCTCGCCAATTACCTCGGTGTGTTCAAGGGCTTGAAAGGCTCCCTGTCTCCCGCCGCCCGCGCCCGCCGCAAATACCGCAGCGCACGCCGCGCTGCCGCCATCTGATCCCATGATTCTCATTCGTCAATCTGAGCTCAACCGTCTGGGATACTCCGGAAATTTCGCCACCGCCACTTGGCTGGTGCGCCGCAATCTCGCGAGTCTGGTGCTGCGCGCACGCGGCGACATTCAGACCGCCCTTTTGCTCGAACTCAACAATCCCGTTGCCATCGCCAAGATTACCTATGTAAACGATGCGCCTTGACAGGCGTTTGTTTGCAGGTGTAAACCACAACCAAAATGAAGGCCCTGATGTTCCTCAATCCGAAGCGGAAGAAGTCCAAGGGGCGTTCTCGCAGAACTCGCCGCAATCCTCTTGGTCGCTCCGGCAACACTGCCAGTCGCTCCAAGTATCCTCCCACCCAGTCCACTATGGCTAAGACCCGCAAGAAGCATCAAAAGACCCGCACGGCTCGTCGCAAGTTGAGCGTGCGCGTTTCCAAGTCCCGGAAATCGGCCCGCATCACCCTCCGCGCTCGTCGCGGTCGCGGCGCAGGCAAGCTCCGCATTCGTCGCATCAAGAGCACCGGTGCCTCCACCACTTTCAGTGTGAAGGCCAATCCCCGCCGTAGCCGTCACGCCCGCCGGAATCCGGTGCGCCGTCGTCACGCCCGCCGGAATCCGATGGGTGGCAATCTCATTTCCCAGTTCAAGGGCGTGTTCTCCAAAGACAACCTGACTGTGGCCGCGGGTGCCATCGCCGGAACTGTGGTCACCACTCAGATCGTCACCCGTTTCGGTGACAGCCTGCCGCTGATCAACTCGACCAATGACACCACCCGCAAGATCGGCGTGCTCACCTACGACGTGGGTCTGCCCCTGATCGGTGCGGCTGTCGTTCGCAAGTTCTCGCCCAACCTCGCCAAGGGCATGGTCATCGCCGCTCTGGTGAACGGCATCAACGATGCCATGAAGATGTTCGCGGCTCCCGTGTACACCCAGCTGTACAGCCCTGTGAAGTCCGCTGGCGCGTACCTCAACTACCAGAACATCCCCAATGTTCTGCCGGTCGGTGACATCTCCTCCAGCCGTTCTCCCGGTTATTCCGGGATGAACGCGATGGCGACCATCCGCCCGACCAACGGTGCGCTCGACAATTCCCGCGCATTCCCGGCTGACGCTTGGAACTGATCCTGACCCACAACATCTGACCCTCGACACATCATGCCTGTCCCTGTCGCCAACACCATGTCGAACGAGATCATCTCGGGTCTTCAGACCCGATTTGGTTCCATCGACTACTCCCAGTTCCAGAGCCTCCGGTACCAGTTCTACAGCTACGTCACCTACAACACCGCAGGTGCAACGCAGCTGAATTTCTTCGGCACCACCACCGGCTCCCCGGGCGTCACCCTCGCCGACACGAATATGCCGCGCACCGGCAGCTTCGGTCAGCAGCACTTCTTCCTGAAGAGCATCAGCACCCACATCAAGCTCGCGAAGACGAACGATCTTTCGGCGTTTGATGGAACGGACGCCTCCACCATCGCCTCGGATTTCCTCTTCGGATTCCTCAACGCGGGTGTGCTCCAGTTCGGCATCGGTGCCCGGCCCTTCCTGCAAGTGCCCAAGCCGTTCCAGTACCTGCCTCCGATCAGCGGCAATTCGCTGGTCAATGTTGCAGGCATCTCGGCCTTGACCGCCCCGATCAGCAACGTCCTCGGTACCCTCACCAGTGACACGCCGTTCGTCACCCAGACCGTGGACCGCAACAACGTGTTCCGGTTCGACCCCAACATCCTGATCGAAGCGGAGCAGCAGTTCTCCTGCACCATCGACTTCCCCTCGGGCATTGTTCCGGTCATCGGCACCGGCATCGCCAACGATTCGACCAACCCGCTGAAGGTTGGCGTCATTCTGGACGGCGTGCTCCTGCGCCCGCTCCAGTAATCCCCCAGAGAACCGACACCAATCCTCATCCACTCCCAGACATGACTCTCGACGTTCTCGACGCACTCCAGAAGCGTTTTGGTTCCGCGAATTTTTCGCAGTACCAGATCATCCGCCAGCCGTACTACGACACCGTGCGTGTCCAGACCGCTGGCACCACCCAGATGTCCTTCTTCACCGTCCCCATCGGTGGAACGGACCCTGTGGGTTCCAACCAGAAGACCCTTGAGCAGACCAACCTCGTCAAGAGTGGTTCGCTCGGTCAGATCTTCTTCGTCCTCACCCAGATTCGCGCCTATGTGAATCTGGTGCCCAAGAACCGCCAGAGCAGCGCGACCATCACGGGCGATGCGAACAGCGTGTTCCACGGGTTCTCCTCGCAAGACGCGAACTACATGGAGCGGTACAACGAGCTCCTCAATCGCGGCATCCTCAACATCACCTTCGCCCAGAAGAACTACTACCAGATCTCTTCGCCGTTCCAGAATGCCTCTCCGGGCATTGGCGTGCAGGTGCATTCGTTTGGTGCCTCCAAGGTTGCCGGTGACACGGTAAAGAAGTCCTTCTGGATTCAGCAAGACAACTCCTTCGTCAACGTCTGGAACCTGTCCCCGATTCAGATCATCGAGCCGGAACTCCAGATGGGTGTCACCATCGACTTCCCGGATGGTGTGTCGCCGGTCTTCACCAACACCTACGTTTCGCAGGCCGCCGCCACCGCGACGCCGACGCTCGAAGCAATGATCGTGTTCGACGGCTACAGCATCCGCCCTCAGCAGTAATTCACCTCCGTGACCATGGGCGCAGCCGTCAGACTTCCACTGCGGCTGCGCCCTTTTCACAATCACATTCCCTGACCCATGGACGCCTCCAACATCAATTCGATTCCGTTCATCTACCTCGTCACCTCCCCCACGATGGGTGCGAACGGCACCTCTCAGGTGACTCTCCTCATGCAGGCGGACTCGCGCTTCGAACTGCACGGGATCTTTGGCACTTCCAGCACCGACGCAAACTCGGATTTCAGCAGCAACAATTTTTCGCTCCTGATCACCGACCAGACCACCGGACGTCAGCTGATGAGCAACCGCGTTCCGCAGCGTGTGCTGTGCGGCAATGCCTTCAATGGCTACCTGCAACGCCGCCCCATCGTGTTTGAGCCGCAATCGAACATCCTGTTCGATTTCCTCAACCTCACCGCGGGTGGTTCGTTTACCGTGAACATCGCCCTCGCAGGCTACAAGTTCTTGCTCTAGTCCGACGCCAAGACCCCAGCCCACACCCCGGGGCTCATTCCCTTGCTGGGGATGAGCCCCGTTTCAATTTTATCAAACCATGAGCGATATTATTCAGCCGATGCGGCACCTGTCCTTTGGTGCCCCCGCATCTTTTGTTCTGGGCAATCCTGCTGCCCTAAACTCAGGCACTTTGGGAGCCACCTTTAGCTGGCCTGAGGATGGCATTCTCAATTGGATGAACGTGCAGTACGGGGTGGGAGTCGCTTTTTCCGGTCAGTTCGGCATCGGTGATGTGGCCGGGGCGTTCATTGTCGAAGGTGTGAATTCCGGTTCGTTTGCGCTGGGAACCTCTTCGTTCAGTCCGGGCATTCTGTGGAGTCGCACTGACAATTTCCTCGGATCGACAGCGGTAGCCACCAACACGTCCGCCGGATTGTCGGCGTCCGCAGACATTCAGTACCCCGGAAAACTCATTCGCCAGAACACGTCGATCAGCCTGTATTTGGTGATTCCCAGCGTGGCGACCACTCAGGTGCAGTACGGCGTGCAAGTGTCGTTCAGCTACTGGTCGCTCGACGCATGGCGGGCGCAGAACAAGCGCAACACCTTCCTCGACTCCATCAAATGAACCACACCAACGCCATTCATGACACGGCGAAGGCGGCGTTGCCCATCGGTGGAGGTGTTGCGATGCAATACCTCCACGTTGCCGATGAGGTGCTGACGTTTGTGGCTCACGGTGTCGGTGCTGCGTCCGCCGTCCTTGGCTTCTGGTGGCTGCTCTACCGCATCCGCCGCGACATCAAATCCAAATCCCCGACCGAATGAAAGTCCGCCCGATCCTCTCTCTTATCCTCGCCGCGTTTTGTTTGACCGGCTGCTCCGCGCTCGACCGGCTGGTGCTGCGGCCCCAGCTGGTGACGAACAGCATCCCCGCACAGGTGATCACGCTTTATGTGACCAACGCGGTGCCGCAGGTGGTCACCAACACGGTGACGACCGTGGACCATCAGATTGTGACCAACACGGTCACACTGACAAATACGGTCATTCAGCCTGTGCTGCTGACAAACCCTCCAATGACGGTGGTGATCACCAACGGGTTCGCGGTGGCTCCCTCGATGGAGGCGACCGCAAACACGGTGGGTGCTGTGTCCAGTTTCGCCGTGCCGGGGTTTGGTGGTCTCATCAGCAACGTGCTACTGGGTGCTGCGGGCCTGTACGCCGCCGCCCGGGGTGCGCGATACAAGAATGCCAGCGAGATCGCCACCGACTCCAGTGTCGCGCTTGTGAAGGCCATTGAGGCCACCCGGGTGGGCTTGAATTCACTGCCGCCGGACAAGGCGGCACTTGGCGCAAAGATCGATTCCCATCTCCTTGAGCAGATTGAGGCTGCCGTGGGCAAGACCGGCGACGTCGCCGCGTTCGTTGCCCAGCTGGTGGCAGATCACACCGGATCGACCACCTCCCAGACCCTCAGCAGCAAACTCTCCTGACCCATGAGCACCCAGAATTCCGCGCAATGGTTCAACCCGGCCTCCGACCGCTTGGAGGCAGGCGGCAACGGCATCATCGCTTCCCGCCTCTCCACCGCCCAACGCACCGCACTCGCGCTCACCTCGGCGGACGCAGGGCTCACCAGCTACGACGTCACCCTTCAGCAGCTGTTCGTGTGGAACGGCACGGCGTGGGCCAGCGGCACGCTGCCGCTTGGCATTCCCGATGGTCAGATCATCTTTGCAAGCGGCGGTGGATTCGCCGGAAGCACCCAGCTGACGTTTGTCAGTGCGGGTCCGGCCAACTTCAGTCTTCAGCCGACGTGGAACAATGGTGCGACGACATTCACTGGTGCGTTGGTAAATGTTACCGATACGGCCAGCAACGCCGCTTCGCTTCTTCAGGACTGGCAGGTTGGTGGTTCCAGCAAGGCCAAGATCCAGAAGGACGGCACCATGTCGGTGCTCGCGCTGAACACGTCTGGAAACGCCAGCGGGGTGGGTGGCGTGAATGTCACTGCGGGCGGAATTCGTACGGTCGTTCTCCAAGCTGGAGCCTCTGCCCTTTCGGGCGTTTTTCTCGGATCGAACGGGGGAATTATTTGGCAATCCAGCAGCGATGCCGCCGGAGGCACCAGTGACACTTTTCTTTACCGAGATGCCGCCGCAACACTCGCCCAGCGCAACGGTGTAAATGCCCAAGCCTTCCGCGTTTACAACACATTCACCGACGCAAGCAATTATGAGCGCGGGGTCTTTGACTGGACTACGACAGCAAACACGTTGACAATCGGTACGCAGAACGCTGGTACCGGTGGAGCGCGCAATTTGAATCTCGTTTCGGCTACGAGTTACATCCAGCTCTTCACCGCCGGGTCAATTCTTTCCGCACAGGTGTTTGGAAATCAGTTTCGCATTCCCGGGACTTTTGGTTTTGATACCTCAGCGATGTCGGTCAACGACACGTTTCTTCAACGGGATGGTACAGGAGGCGCATTAGCTCAACGCAACGGAGTAAACGCCCAAAGCTTCCGAGTATATAACACTTGGACCGACGCAAGCAATTATGAGCGAGGAGTGTTCGATTGGCAGACGTCTGCCAACGTGCTGACCATTGGAAGCGCAAAAGCTGGAACTGGTGCTGCCCGTTCGGTTAACTTCATTGCAGGCGGCGTTGTTGCAATGACTATCGGTACTGCTGCCGATGTTCAGCTTCCAAAAACCGTCACTGCCGCAGGCACCACCGGAGCGCAAACAATCAACAAGCAGTCTGGAACTGTTAACTTCGCTGCTGCTGCTACTTCTCTGATTGTCACTAATTCGTTTGTTACCGCAAACAGCATCATTGTTGCTACGGTTGGAACCAACGATACCACCATGAAAACTGTGAACGCAGTGGCTGCCGCTGGCTCGTTTACGTTGAATGCAAATGCTGCGGCTACTGCTGAAACTCGCGTGAATTTCGTTGTGTTGAACTAATATCATGAGCACCCAGAATTCAGCCCAGTGGTTTAACCCCACCTCCGACCGTTTGGAAGCGGGCGGCAGCGGAATCATTCCCTCGCGCTTGTCCTCCGCTCAACGACTCGCGCTCTCGCTCACCACTGCCGACGCAGGGCTCACCAACTACGACGTGGACGCCCGCTGCATCTGGCAATGGAACGGTGCAGCGTGGGTGGATCCCGTGAATCAGCGGATCGATGTGCGGGCCTACGGTGCAAAGGGAGACGCTTCCAACAACGACACCGCCGCAGTGGTGCTTGCCATCGCCGCCGCCGCAGCCTCGCGTCAGATCGTGTACTTCCCGCCCGGGTACACGTTCTTGCTCAACTCCCGCACCGGCCCCGCCACCTCGGATCTGATCTCGGTCCCCTCGGGCGTGCGATTCCAGATCGACGGCACCATCACGGGCTCCACCGGCCAGACCGTTTCGTTTGTCGCCGCCGGTGACTTCCAAGCGTTTGGTACGGGCTTCATCAACATCGGGCAGGGCAACGACAACCGCTTCTTCCAGATCTCGAAAGGGTTTGTCCGGTTCAGCGGCCTGCGCTTCTCCGGCTTCACCACCACCGGCACCCCTGCCTGCATCGTGTGCATCGATCCGGGGTCCGGCACGCTCGACAATCTCATCATCGAGAACTGCCATGCGGAAGCCTACGTTCAGTATCTCTACCTACGCCAGCAATCGAGCGGCTCAACCCATAGCATCACGCGCACCCGGATCTCGGATTGCAGCGCACGCGGCATCTGGAACGGTTCCGCAATCCTCATCAACGCAGTGTCCGGCCTCGACCGTGACATCGAGATCTCCGACACCCTGATCGACACCGTCAGTGGAGATGGTAGCGGCCAAGCATTCTCCGGTTTCGGAATCGCCGTCGCTGGATCGGGCACGCTGCCCTACGCCATCACCTCGGCAGTGACCCGGGTGATGATCCATGGGGCTCTGATCAACTCAGTGCGTGAAGGTGTTCACATCGAATACTGCGCCCGGGTGGCACTGGAAGACATCACGGTTACAGATGTAAACGCCACCTACTACCCGCAGGGGACTGCGTCCGGTGGGGTGATCGTCTACGGCTCCTACGATCCGACGCTCAAGAATGTGGTGGTCACCGATGTGACCGGCGACGGCATCTACGCATGGGGTATTCGCGTGAGCGGTGGCTATGCGGGAGCAGTCTACGCGCAGAGCAACAAGAACATCGACGTGTCCAACTGCCGCCTGCGGAACGCCAGCTACATCATCGAGCAGCAGGTGCTGTCCTCGGCCTACGGCGGGCAGCCTGCCTACGAGCTCACCAGCAATTCGGTGCTGCATTTCAGCGGCAACACCACCGACTCCGGGGTCGCCCAGATCAACGCCGTGGGCACCATCAACGTGCGCGACAACACGCTGGTGTCCCCGCTCGCGATCAGCCCTCTGAGCGTGGTGTCGTACGCCCGCAATGCGAACGTCGCCACCCTCACGCTCACGCTTCAAAACGGTAACACCGGCATTCTGGTGGGTGATGTGGTGAAGATCTCCGGCGTGGGCGCAGGATTCGACACGCAGTTCGCAACCATCACGGCAGTCACCGTGGGCGTTCCGCTCTCGACCCAGTTCCAGATCACCTTCGCAAACACCGGAGCGAATGTCGGCACCACCGCGTGCAGCGGCAGCGTGTACAACATGGTCTACGCACTCCTGATCAATTGCAGCGACACCTACGTCAGCTCCAACGCGGCGTTTACGTCTGTGAACCGTCTCTCGCTCACGGTCGAAAACAACCGGGCCGCGAACACCTACGGTGCCTCCTCGTTCGTCCTGCGAAATGTGTCCACGGCGACACGCATCGCGGCGAACGTCCAACTCCACGTCACCACCAACAACTTCGGCCTGAGCACCAGCTACTGGCCAGTCACGCCAATCAATCGCAACGCCTACACCGCCGCAGGCACGCAGCCCACCGGCTACGAGTTCGTCCTCGGAGATCAGTTTTCCATCAACATCGGTGGTGGTGGAGCCCACACCAATTACATTTGTAATTCTGGTGGGTACGTTGCCGTCGCGGGCGACACCTACGCGATTGTGTCGGCGGTCGCCGGGACCGTGAGCCGAAACGGTGCGACCTCTTGGCTGGGAACCACCCCGGCCTACGTCTACGGTCAATTGGTGAAGCTCACCAACGGTGCGAACTCCATCATCGGGATGGTGCAGAAACTTTCCGGCACGGTCGGAGCCGCCGGGACCGAGATTATGACCCTCGTCGATCCTGCACTCGGGACGACGCTGGATTTGACTTCCCTCGGCGGCAACGGAACCATCGCCCCGAATTCAGTTGCAACATTCATCACCTTCTAAACATGACACTGACCATCACCATCGATCTCGACGCCGCGCAGGAAGCGGGGCTCGATTGGGCGACCAACGTCGCCAATTCCACGAGCGGACTGGCTCTCACCCCGGACGAGTACGCCGCCGGTGCGCTGCTCGCCGCCATCAACAGCTATGCCGCCCAACGGGCAAACGTCCGCACTCAGTACGGCTTGACGCTCTACAGCAGCGCGGACCCTGCCAAGAAGGCGGTCATCGATCAGGAGCTCGGCCTGCCTGCTGACTATCCCACGGGAAAGGAGAGTGCCCAGTGATCACGCTGACCCTTAACGAGCATCAGGTGCAGATTGTGATGCAGTGCCTCGACCAAGCGGTCGCCACCGTGCCCGCCGGTCAACGCCTGCAAGCCGCCTCCCAGATCCTGCCGGTCGCTCAGGTGATCGAGCAGGCCATCACCGCTGCCAAGGCTGCTCCCGTGCCTCCCGTGCCCGGTCAGAACGCTGAGTGATGCCCTCCCGCGCTCAATTCCCGTTCGCCTACGCCAGCTATCTGCGCCGGAATTTCCCGGACGTATGGAAGCTGGGTGGGAACATCCGCGGGAACGCGACGTACCTTCTGTGGCAGAAATACCGCCGGGGTGACCGCACCCCGGCGGTCCTGCACTGGTGGGAGGTCGAGCGACCCGCGTGGATCGCGAGACACTATCATGACCACCGCATCGCCGGGGTGATCGCACAGGTGAAGTGGGGTGCGGTCGGAACACTGGGAGTGCGAGGGATGAAGAAGGTCATTGAGGAAGAAATTCGGAAACGCTATTGGAAATGAAAACGAACCACACCGCAGATGAGATTGTCACCATCGAAGGACCACAGGACCATTCCCTCGACTTTGATCGGGTCTACACCGTGATCAAAGACGAGATGAGACGGGTCGAAACCGCCTACGTCACCTTTTATTTCATTTACAACGGTAAACACCGGACCCATTCCGACGACTTCAAGGCAAGCGACAAGTGGGGTTCGATCATGGCGACTCTTTTCGACGAACCGGGGGTCGATTCCGTCTACAAGGTCACCATTCAGCCCAGCGACCAGCTGGGAAAGGCGAAGGGGAATCCTCCACGTCTACCTTATCTGATCGTTGACCGATCAAAAAAGCATCCGATGTATTTGCGCTTTTTTGGAGATGACTCATGGGACTTGGTGCCTGACCACTACCAATGGTCAGTCCGGTTCAGCCGAAAAAACCAAGCTGAACAGTGGCTGAAAACTGTCCGCGCTGATTATCCAAAAGCTCAAATCGAACCGGACGAGAACTATGCGAACTGGAAAAAGACTCGACCCCTGACCGCAGAGGAATTTCCTGAGCCGATCCAGAATCCCCGCGAGCACCGCAGCACCTCCCGTCAGGGGCACTTCGTCGCGAACCTGCTGCGGAATCCCGTCCTTGAATCCGGGGCCACCTTCGACGCCTCGGATGCAGAACAAGTCGCCAAAGAAGCCCGCGCCCTGAGCCGCCTGTGAAAGCTCCCTCAAACCTTCTCGTTCACGGTTCGATTCCGTTTGGTGATCAAACCCACGCGGAGCTCGCCTCACTGGCTCGCACAGAAGGTGTGAGCATTGCCGAGGCTCAACGTGCGGAACTGCATCCCTCGACCATCCTTCCCAATCCAACCGGCGTGTATGACAAGTTCTACACACCCATCGGAAAGATTCTGGTGGATGGTGCCATTTTCAACGATGCCGCCAATGCCGTTGCCACCGGCAAATCGATCAACCAGATCGTCGCCCGACTTGAGAAGCTGAAGTCTGCCGTCCGCAAGGAAACTGGGCGTCGCAAATTTGAGTCCGGCGACAAGGGCTTTGCCTACATCAACGCCTGCAACAAATTCATCGAATGGGTGGCCGATCCGCTCAGGCGTCCGCTTCCCTCTCCCATCTTCGTTCTCGGAAATGAGAAACTTCCCTTCTGGCAATTCTCAACGATTCCGGGTGTCACCTGCCCGGGGGCCGGTGAATGCCTCACCCGGCTGAATCCGAAGCGTGGTCAATCCAAGCGGGGCTACTGCTACAGCTTCAAGGGCTGGCGCAACATCTACCCGTTCTTCCGGCAGCTGATGAACACCATGCTGCTGCGACTGGATGGTGGGAGATTGATTCGGGACGAGTGGATGAAGCTCCCGCAGGGTGAAACCATCCGGCTCTACGTTGATGGCGACGTCGATTCCCGCGAGACCCTCGACTTCTGGATGGACCTCTGCCATCTCCGCTCGGACCTTCACGTCTACGCCTACAGCAAATCGTGGAAGATCTTCATCAAACGCCACCGCGAACGCCCCAACGATTGGCCCGAGAACTACGTCCTCAACATTTCCAACTCCAGCCGCTATTGGAACGACAAAGAACTCCGCGAGGCGGTCGCAGCGTTGCCCATCACCCGCGGCCTTTTCATTTCCATTGACACCATGCTGCACGGTGCCGGAACCCATATGCCAAAGTGGGACGAAGACGAAATGGGACCGGAGCCCAAAGACTTCGACAACCGCACCCTGCCGGGTCATGCGGAACACATGGAAGACGTCAAGAACACGGCCAAATCACTGGGTGTGAGTTCGTGGGTTCCGGGACAAAACAAGTCCTTTATCTGGGCCTGCCCCGGCTTTTGCCACAACTGCATGGTCAACCCCAAGACCGGCGAGAACGTCCACGCCTGCGGAAACAAACGCTTGACGGGCGTTCCCATCGTCATCGGAATTCACTGATCGTTTACAGTTATGAACACCAAGCTCCTAGTTCCCCTCCTCGTTGTCGGCGGTATCATTTATTTGATGTCCCGCAGCAAAGAAACCTACGTCCTCCAGCAGGCGGCCCAAAAAGGCCTGCCTGACATCTACACCCGTCTGAAGGATGGCAAGGACACCCAGCAGCTGTTCGTGAAAAACGCTGCCGGTCAGTTCGTCCCGTTCGGCTGATCCCATGGAAATCCTGCTCCTCCTCGGTGCGCTGGTGCTGCTGGGTGGCAAGAAGAATCCGCAGACAGCGCAGACAGCGCAGGCAACACAGTCCAATCTTGAGCAGATGCCTCGGCCTGCGAGCGATGGTCTGCGATGGGAATGTTTTCCCTCGATGGATGGTATGGTACACAACCCAACCTGTTCTCGGGCTGACATTGACCTCATGGCAGAGTATATGCGTCAAAATAATATCATGACCTGATCCAATGGAACTCCTCCTCATCCTCGGTGCGCTGGTGCTGCTGGGTGGCGGCAGGAAGCCCGCTGGCACGTCCGCAGCTCCAAACCCAACTCGACTCACCCCGATGGATCCCGGAGGCTCCACGGGGCAAGGGGCGACGTTTACCACCCCGGTGCAGACTGCGGTGCCTTCCGGCGGCTCCACGGTGCAGACCGCTGTGCCGCCCGCAGATGACACCGACCTTGCCCCGGTGCGCTACGCACCCGCCGCAGGAACCGTCGCACCCAGCACCGCCCCCACCCTCACCGCGGAACAGTCCCAGTCCGCAGCACCCGTCGAGGTGCCCTACCATCAGCTGAACGGTCCCCTTGCCCCCACCCCGGGGCTCCAGACCGTCCCGGCGACCGCCCGCGGTGCTCTGATGGGTCCGGCTCCCCTGCTGCCCGCGGCGACCGGCAACGTGACCGCAGACATCGCCGCCGCAGATGCCTTCTGGCGATCCCTCGGCGTCGTCCCCATCGGCTCCCGGCGCATCAGCGACAAGGGCGTGCTCCAGATCTTCGACGGCACCCGATGGGTCGAGAAATGAAGAAGGCCCCGGATTGCTCCGGGGCCTTCTGGTATTATGTCGTCGCGGGGTTTTCGACGGTGAGTTATCATTCCGCTAGTTCTCTCCAGAGGGTTCTGAAGGCAAGTTCGGCTGTGGCGGGTACGACGCCATTCCCTAGCAGTCGGAGTTCATCCGTTCGATTGTCGCAGGACACGCACAACTTGGCATAGTCCAGCCCACCGGCAATCCCATGAGTGTCTCCACCCAGCGCGGGTTGAGTTTGCCGAATGACTGCTTCACCTGCTGATCCAGCTTGTTGATCATGCTCCCGTCCTTCTGCCGGTGCGCTCCAGTCGATACCGTGGCTGTTTGCCACAACCCTCGGAGGCTCCCATGTGTATTGCTGCTCGCCGGGTCGGGCAGGCCATGCTGCATGATCTGGTTGGATAACGTGATGTTGAACCCGTTCTGGAATTTGTCCGTAATCGTGTGGCCTTTGTGCTCCCTGCTGGATGGAGTCGCCCATTGTTTCACCTCCGTCTGAAGCGTTGGAGTATTGCGATCCAGCTGACTTGGACCGTCTCCGCGAGAGCAAGTGTCCGGTGTCGGCCATTGCCTGACCGCATGGCACAGCATGACTTGCTTTCCTCGCGCCTTCCGATCTTGCAATGTGTCCGATTTCGCCTCGCAACTCTGCACGGTGGGCCAAGATAAAGACCCGTTTTCGCTGGTGTGGTGCGCCGACTTCGCTCGCGCTGAATAGGCCCCACGTCGTTCGATAACCCATTCTTGCCAAGTCGTGGATGACGTCGCACAGCCCCAGAGAGAGATGTCCTTGGACGTTCTCAAAGAAGCAGATTCGGGGTCGGAGAATGCGGATCCCGTCCGCAATCCAAGGCCAGAGGTGCCGAGGATCCTCTTTTCCAAGCCGCTTGCCTGCTGCGCTGAAAGGTTGGCACGGGTAGCCGCCAGAGAGGATGTCCACCAGTCCGTGAAATTGCTCCCAAGGGAATGACTTGAGATCAGTCCAGATCGGAGCCGGGTCCAGTTGCCCGCCTTCCATTCGCGCAAGAAGATTTTCGACTGCGAAGACTTCGATCTCCGCATAAGCGACTGAGCGCAAGCCTCGGATGCAGCTTTTGAGTCCGAGGTCAATGCCGCCGTACCCGGCGCAAAGGCTGAGATGAGTGATTTGGGTAGTATCCACATGAGTTGTCATTTAGTTATCCGATGTTGTGTGGTGAATGTCCTGCGCCGCTGCGGCGTACCGGATTGCAAAATCGACAAAGGCGTCGAGCGTCATGCGTTGAGCCTCCGCGGCGATCCGGGCCTTTTCCAGTGTGCGTTCGTCAACCTCGACGAGAATAAGGCGTTTCATGAGATGCCTCCGGTAACCATCAGATCCCGAAACGTCTTGCGACCGACCACCATCTTCACCGTGCTGTAGCCCAGCCGGTCCATCACGTTCTCGGCCATCTCCTTCAGGTCTTCGCGCTCGTCCTTGCGCTCGTCCGGCGTCATCGCCGCCACCGTGCGGATGGCCCGCTCCAGTCGCTCCAATCGCGTGGGTCCGAATTCCTCCAAGAGGATCGCCATGCAGGTCCATGGACACGCCTGCTGAATAAATGCCTGCTCGTGCGACTTGCCGACCGTGACCGTGCCAGTCACCTCAAGATCGAGCTTGAAGTCATAGGTGCCGGGTTGTGTGAGTGAATCCATCAATGCCTTCGCAGCCTCCTTGCCTGCGTCAATGCGATCCTTTTCAGAGATGATGAGTGTGGGAATGTTCATGTGTTTACAGGTGTGAATTAAACGTGGGTGCGGCCCTTGTCGGAGACTTGAACCTTTTCCCGGTAGACGTACTGCCCGCCGGGGACCGAGGAGTTGATCGATTGGATCTTGGTCGCGAGGCTGATCAGGTCGAGCGCGAGGTCGAACCGCTCGATGGTGATCGCGCTGATCGCAGCGCAGGCCAGAGACGTCTGACCGCAGCGGATGTGCGAAAAGGCGTCGTTGCGGTGTTGGTTGATCTTGTCGTGGGCTGCTTTGATTTCTTCGGGGGACATATCAGGCGATGATGAGGATGGTGATGAGGATGCCGACCACCAGCAGAACGAACAGGATCGTTCCGATGAGGTCGCAAAGAGCGAGGAAGTTGCGGAGGTTCATGAGGTTTACTTTCGGTCGATGACATCGTAGATGTGAGTCAGGTGCTCCTCCAGATAATGAATAAGACCATCCAGTGCCTGCATCTGAGCCTGCCGTTCCGCGACGGCAGCCTCCCACGCGCCCGCTCCCTGCACATAATAGTCGCGAGCGTTGAAGTCGATTCGTCTGATTGCATCGCGGGCATCGCGGACAGCGGTCAGCGCAAAGACATAATCGTCGTTAAGGGCCCAAGGACTGGAGCCTCCAAGGTGAATTGTGGGGAGTGTCATGATATTAGTGGTGTGAATTCAGCGGGATCGCTGACATCTGCCGCAATCCCGGAGGATCCGGCAGAGGTCACCGATCAGGCCGTGATGGCGAACTCCTCGGCGAGACTCCACAGTCGCTGGTTCATGTCGACCACCGCACCCGGGTTGCGGATCCCCGTCGCACGGCGGGTGCTCGCCTCACCATTCGGATGCTGCCGGGTCACCGGGACGCCACCCCGAATCACCGACTCCTGCACCCGGTTGAACACTTTCCAGAGGTCGGTGCCCGAATCTTCCCGGCGGCGGGACGTGAGGAGATCACGGGGATCCAGCTGCTCTCCGTCGTCCCACCGGATCAGCGCGGCCCGGGACGCGAGCTCCACCTGCCGGTCCCAGTTCAGATCGATGCGGCTCCACTGTTCGACCCCGGCGAACACTCGGGGAGCGGAATCAATCAGTCGTGCTGCACCCTCGGCGACCTCGGAGATCGCTCCCGCACTGTGGCGCAGGCTCAGGCTGGTGGCCTGCATCGATTGTACGATCAGTCCGTTCGCACAGGCGATGCGGAACGCACCCAAGAGGAGTTGAAACTTGCTCGACCCCTGATGGCTGTTCAGCACCACTGCTTGCGGACGGGTGCCGTCGATAAGTGTAGGGAGAGCAGGATGAGAGAAACGCAAGACGTGGAGGGCGTAGGCGCAGCGTTCAATAGAACGGGTGGCGCGGCGGGTGCCGCCGTCGAACTGCCACCCTGCTGCCAGCAGGTTGTTCGTCACCTCCTCGGTACGGATGAACCCGTACCGGGAACTCACCGCGGGCGAAGGGTGATCGGTGGTAACAGTGGAGTCAGAGAGGTCGATGGTGAGAGCTTTGGCCATAGTAGTGTAGGTGTAGATGTTGCGCGGTGTGATCACCGCCCACACCCCCAGTCGCCCGGGGGTGGGGGCGAGGGTCAGCACCCGCGCATCGCAGCGTCGTCCCAGAACTCTGGGGTCAGCATCCCCGTCGTCTCCAGCGGAATACCGGCTAAGGCGAGATCGTGGCGGTATTTTTCAACGAGGTTCTTGGCATGATAGCTGTACCAGTGTCCTCGATGCACGAGCACACATTGCACCGGCATCTTCCATCGAGTGGTGAGGTCAGCCACAGCCTTGATCGCATCAGCCTCGCGCTTGATCAAGCGGAGTACTTGTGCACACCATGTCGCGTCGATCTCGGAGGTGCCATCGACATGGAGGACTAGAGCCTGCTGGGCTGCCACCACAGCGAGGTGGCGGGCCATGCCTGCGTCGTCCGCAGCCTGCACGCTGCGGGCTGCTGCGCCAGTGACCTTGAGGGAAGGGAAGGTGGGGATGATGTGATAAACGGGGGTGGACATAGTTGTGAGCGTTAGTTGTTGCGCGGCTGATCGCCGCCCACTGCCCCAGTCGCCCGGGGCAGGGGGCGAGGGTCAAATGCGAGAACCCACAAAGCAGGGCAACTCGGATTCCGGCCGGTAGTAGGCCCGAGCCCGATCCGAATTCCAGCCGGTGCGAACCAACCGCTCTCGGTCAGCGAGAGCAACGACGTCCGGCAGGGTTTGATACGAAAACCAGTCTGGGCAGGATGCCTCATAGGTCCGACCTTCAGGACCGTTGGAGGTCTGAGTTAAGAGAACAGCATCCAAGCGACGAGCTATTTGAGTGGCAGGCATGG
>Ga0214919_10002728_pt1 | contig 27408 bp, 35 predicted proteins | sample LL1503_MetaG_FD_177994 | JGI IMG/M metagenome (GOLD analysis project Ga0214919, IMG submission 177994) | Freshwater microbial communities from Lake Lanier, Atlanta, Georgia, United States - LL-1503 | ecosystem: Environmental > Aquatic > Freshwater > Lake | place: USA: Georgia | collected...
TGAATACCGTTCCATTGTACTTCGCCATACCAACGATCACCAAAAATATCAACCATCTTGCGTGATGTCTCACGCATGGCATTCATTACAGCATCATCACCATTTTCCCAATTTTCCCAAAAGTCAGTAGCATACACTCCACCAAGACAGGCAGAAGATGCAATAATGCCTTCGTTATATTGCTTCAACAATTCATAGTCAATACGAGGAAAACGATAGTAGTTTTCATCTGAAAAACTCTTACTGATAAGAGTGAAGAGATTATTCAGACCTTTCTGATTTTGAGCAAGAACAACAAGGTGTGAACGACGATTGAGAACACTCTTCTTGGTCTTCTTTGTTTCTTCTTCGTTCTCAACAGTTGCTCCAGAGATCTCTTCGTCCTCTTTCTTTGATTTTGTTGTTTTTTCAATTTCTTGCTTGTCTTTTCGCCAAGCAGCAATAGAAGGATGAAAGTACATTTCGCAGCCATAGATCCCTTTGATCTGGCGTCCTTCTTTAATCATCTTCTTGATATGGATAACTTGCCCCGCTAAAGCATTCATATTGCCATGATCCGTGATTGCAAATGCATCCAATCCATTTTCATAGGCAAAATCTAAATGTTCATCAGGCATACCAAGCCCATCATGGATACTATATCCAGTGTGCGAATGAAGACCTACGAACTTGATTTTAGAAATCTTACGTTCCATTCATTAAACTCCATTTTCTTTCTAATTTAGGTATTTTATAATCTTTTATTCTATTAAAAATACTTGTAAAAGTTTTGCCATTAAAACAAAGTTTGTAAATATTACCATGCTTCTGTATTTTTGGAAGAACAATATTTAATTCTTTTTCAAGAACTTCTTTAAACCAGAGCATCATTTTCTCTGTGCCCAATATAGCAGAATTTATATATTGATATTTATCCTTATTTATAGTTTTATAAATTGTCCCATCACCATCTAAGTAACCAACAAAAAAAGATAATATTAAATCTATATCGTTTAATTTAGGTGGTTGAAGAATTAAAGATTTTTTTGGTATTATGTTAAAATTTTTCCTTAAATCTTCATATATCTTACGAGAACTTATCGATAAAACTGCAGCACCAGAATAATTTTTGATATCACCAGAATATTCAATATCTCGTTTTAGTTTATTTAAATGTTCCTTATCTCCCATTTGCAAACAAATATAAGTTCTATAGTCTCTTTCTCTTACATTTCCGTCAGCCGCTAAAAAGCCAGCCCAATAACAATTTAAAACATTTGGAGTTTCAAAAAAATTCTCATTTATATTATATCGTCTTTTGTGGGATAGCTTGTTTTTTCCAATACCTCTTTTATTATATAAAGATAATTTTCTAACCTGATTAACGACAGATTCAACTGTTCTTTCTAATTTAGAAGAAATTTCTTTATAAGATATTATTTCATAATTTTCTTTTAGATAATTATTTTCTTGTTCCGTCCATCTTTTTCCCATACATTTCTCTCCTACTATATTTAGGTGTTGAAATGTATTTTACCACAAAAGATAAATTAATTTAACTAATCACTTCACAATCAACTTCATCTTCATAGAAATAGTATTCCTTTCCATCAACTTGCGCAAACCAGATATAGCCATTGTCGTTTTCAGTTGAACTTTTTTCAAAAAGTTCATTATACTTTTCAACTTCGGTGATAATACCAAGTGTATTTTTAAGGTGAGAACGAGGACCGGGACGTGAACGAACTCGGGGACGAAGATAAAGACAAAAATAAAAATTAATATCTTTTATAAGGACAACATCGCCAACTTGGTATTTCATGTATCACCTAATAGAAAAGCCCGAATGGGCATGAAGTCCAACAAACTTAATCTTGGACAGTTTACGTTCAGTCATTTAAACCTCTTTTATTTTACGATAGGGAAGTATTGATAGATACCAGAAGAAATCATCTGTTTCAACTGAAAACGTGTGGAGTATCTGATTTTTCTTTTTCCTGCTTCAAGATGAAGTCCGTTTGCATCTTGTCTAAGAAAAATCCAAAAGATATTCTCTGTGGAAGTTGCTTCCACAAACATATCTCCAATACTGAATCTCATGCTCAATCCGGTATTTGATCTGCCCAATAAATATTGATAAAGTCCTCTAATGCGCGTTCATCACTTTCATAGTTGAAATCAGGTTTAGCAAATTTTGCGGATGCTTTCATATTAGAGATTGCTTGTTCACGCGTTATAGTTATTTCTTCACAGCAATCTTCATTATCAGCAGGTTGAATATAACGTATTTTCAAGCTTCACTTTTTCCTGACCAATTAATTGTAAGAATTTGAGTTTTAGAACTTGTTACAACGAAAAATTCTTTGTATTTCTGCTTGAATTGAATTGCGAGTTCAAAAAAACATGCTTGAGTGAGTTTTGTACAATCGTAATCAAATTCAAATTTACCTTGCTGTGCATATTTCTGAATATATCTCGCAATATCATTCATATAAAGAGGAATGCTTTTGCGTTCAGCTTGTGTCATTGGTTTTTCAGAAACAATCATTTCTTGACGAGCTTTTTTTGTTGTTTCCTTAACCTTTTCAAAATCAAGATCATCCTCCATTTTTGGAGAACGAGCCATAAGTTTCTTATCTTCTGTTAGAGCCATTTCCATAATTCCTCCAAAAGTAATTACTCTTCTAAATCATCTTTATCCACAGCAATAGGACTCCATTCGTGATATTTAAAAAATGACGGCCTATAAACCAATCTACTATTTTCGGAACGCATGAATTCTTGATAGTTTTTCCAAGAATCTATGCGAGAATACCATGCAGCTTGGCCTACGTTGTTCCCCTCTAGAGTAGCACACCCGAACACCTTGTCAAGCGTAAAGGAACGGGCACTGTATTGTTGATTTGCTGGGAGTCTTGTTTCTGTTATATTTTTCGTTACTTTGTCAATCTGGAAATCGGTAAATACTCCTGTTCCTTCGGATCTTATGACTCTGCGGAACTTTTTAAAGTCTTCTTTATCAAAAGTGAAAGGTAGGTATTCTCCATCTCGTATGGTCTTTCCATCGTGTTGCATATAAAAATTCTTTGGAGAACTTATCAGAGAGCGACTTTTATAGATTGAATCAAGAGGCACAATACCATATGGAAATGAAACGAAATATTTGTCCGGCACCACCCAAGAACTAATTGTTTTTGAAATGTGAAAAGCTCTGAGAGAACCATATATTACACTCCACGCTAAACAATCTCGTTTATCGCGATCTTTTGGATGGATTGGAACATAGTATATTGAGGTTTCTCTAACTTGTTCTCTCGCCATTCTTTCTTTAAATCGTGATTGAAGTAGTGAACCATACTCAAATATCCAATCACCTATTCTATCTCGTAAAATAGGCTGCATTTCACGATGAGCAACGATCCATATACTTTCACACCCGGCATAAGTACATTGAAGGACGGCATTTTCTACTGCTGTTAAATTATCAGCAACAGGCATAAGGGAATCGTGCCATGGAAATTTAAAATCAAGTTTCTGTCCAGCAATAGGAATTATGCCTGCCAAGTGAAATGTATTAACATCTTTTTTACCGTCTTCTATATCAGTCAACATATGGATTTCCTAACATAACTGTTACTTTTTTCATTAATGGACTTTTTGTTTGTTTTCTTTCCATTAATATCTTATCTTCTTGTTGTTGCGTATCAAACAATACCTCTCTTTTAAGAGTTGTTGTTTTTATTTTGTGAGTTCTGCAACCTTTTTTTAATTGTTCTACTCTACCAACAATTCCGTGATGTTTCAATACTTCTGTTGCTTTTAAGCGAGCATAAACTTCGCTATATCTTTCATCACTTAGCTGTTGTTGTGTTAGAGAAGAGATGGCAGCAACTTCAGTAGCTCTTCCCTCTATCATTGTATAAAAATTATTGATGAAATCGTCACTGATATTAATTTTATTTATTATTTCTATATCTGGTAATTGTATATTCTCAATCTTAATATAATCAAATACTCTTAATTTTCCTGTGTGCTGGGCTTGATCATATCTGATCAATTCTTTGTTCTGAATTTCTATCTTATATGCTGTCTTTCCAAATACAGTAACAACATTGTCCTCGTCAAGCCTATAACTTCCAGCTTTTTGACCAATAGGATTTAATCCTGCATATGATAAATAATAACTCAGTTTTCTCCATATTCTTGCTTTATTGGAGCCGAGAGGATCAACATCTCTATAAAAAGGTATTTGAGGATTTACCATTATTAGTGGCAAACCCTCAACATAACTGTGTATAAGTGCTTCTAATGTTCCGCCAAGGATTACCGTGTCATAACTTAGTTTTTCTAATTTTTCCATATAAATATTTGTAGTAGAATATCACGGCAACGAAAACAATGTTTAGAGAATAGTTTATCAATAATGGATAAGAAAACTTTTCAAGAAGAACATATAGCAAAGTAAAAACTTCACCTATCATCCACAGCCACAGCATACCATGACTTGTGCCATCTGCGTTTTTATCTTTATAAACCTTTACTGCCTGTGGAAAAGCACAGACAGCAAGACAAAGACCACCAATCCAACCTAATAAATCCATCATAACTTTCTTACTTCGTTATAAGCAGCCATTGTCTCTGGAAAAAGTTGTTGTGCTATTTTTTGCATCGCGTTAGCGACCTGAACTATTTCCCACTGTGCTCCTTCATGAGAGCGAAGATCAATAAATTTAAGAATATTATTCAAATTTGCGGAAGCGTAATACTGAGTATAAAGATTTTGTGGTAATACGCCTCTTGCTTGTTCCCGACAAACACCTTTTTCCATCAGTTCATTATAAAGTTTTACACAGTCTTCATGATGCTCACGAATAGCAGTAGAAGCAGTTCTTGTTCTTCCTTGACCCCATTGATCTGTCTCTGTCAGCGAAGGATCAATAAGCTCATTTTCGTTACTTGCTTGACGATTGCTTTTATGTTGAGTTCTAAACTGTTCTGGCTCATAAAACTCTAACTTTTCAGTGGTATAGCGCCTTGAAATCTCATTATAACTCCAAGTTCTATGACGATGGTGCTGTGAACGGATGAAAAGAGGAACAATACATTTGAAAGTTATATTACAATGTTCCAAAGTGGAAGTATGCCTATGTTTGATTAAATAACGAATAAGTTTTTTATCTTTATCAGATAATTCATCTCCTTGAGCATCTTGTCCAAAACTAACGCGGGCTGATCTAGCAACAGTGGCATCAGAACCCATTGATTGGATTAACTGTATTTTACCAATTTTATCATCATATAGATCAATACTAACATTTTTATCTTCGTGGTTCATCGGTATCCTCAATGGTTTTTAACCATAAATAAAGTTTTTCAATTTCTTCCAAACAAGCATTATTTTTCATTCTATTTGCTTTGTATGAAATAAAAACGACATTATCTTTTGTGTATCCCTTTTTGCAATCTATTCTATCAATTGAAGGCGAATTGTCAGCAGCAATTCCATAAGATTTTTCTAGAACAATTCCAAGGATTGGACATATTTCTGGTATTTTTATATCTTCGATAGTCAAATCGAAATCTAAATTTAAATTCTTGGAACGACTTCTTGCTCTCGATAGCATTGTTTTTTCTATATTATTATTACGCCATTTTGCCGATTTATCACTGTGATATTTTTTATAATCTTCGCTTTCTCTTGATTTATAAGACTGTCTGGATGTTTCATTGTAGCAAATAATGCATATAGAGCGTTTGTGTTTTTTGCTATCACCCCTAGAATAGTAATCTTCTAATTGTTTATCTTTTTTACAACGTTTACATTTTTTCATTTGTCGGTTTTACTATTCATTTCCAACCATCCTGTGAGCAAACATATTCTCCACAGATCTTACCACGCTCTTGACAAGCTCCACAGGCACTTTCAATTATAATATCTCTTTGCACCGGCATTTCTGTGATACACCATATTGCACTCACAAAGCCACCAACTAACAATCCAATCAAAAATATAGGAAGACCATCCTCTTTCATTTTTCCACATCCAAGGTAATTTTGTGTGCTTTACATAACACATTTGCGCTATCCAGTAAATCTTGTGCTGCTTGACAGCCATAGCCAATAACATCGCCATCTTGTATCAGGTGTGAGGCTATCACTTGTGTCATTTTTACAAAATCAATAAGTTCTTTGTTTTGTAGGCGAAGTTTTTCAGTTTGTTGTTCTAAAATACGATAAAGAGCATTCATAACTTATTCTTTCTTGTTTTTAGGTCGGCTAAAGGTCACAGATCTTCAAAGTCATATACCCATTTCATTTTGATTTGTGCCGAACCGATTGCTATATCTCTATAATCTTGAAGAGAATATGGGTTTGGAGGTATATAATCTTTGCTTGTTTTATTATAGATCCACATTTTCAAAATGTCAAGTGGTATTAGCAAATACCATCTATATCGCCAAAGTTTGATATGCCAAGGTTGGTCTTGGAAGCGATTACTCATTTATCACCGACTTTCTTTTGTTGTATTCAGTTGTGAACTTCTAGGAATAAAGCGAAATCATAAGTATGTCATTAAAAAGCGAGATCCGTGGCGCTTTGGAAGCATACCACGGATCAACGAAGCTGACAAACAGGGGGAATGATTAAAGTATAAAAATTATCTCTTTCCTTCTTTCTTTTCCTTTTTCTTTTCCTGTTTTTCTTTTGTTGTCAATTTTTGTTTATTATTCTTGTTGGTTTTTTCTTGACCTTTACCCATATATATCTCCTTATATTTTACTGTCCATTGCCAATTCTATCAATCTTTCATAGCCACGAACATTTTCTGGATTGTCCACCATATAACGGTACGAGAATTCACGTGATTTTTTAAGATACTCATCGTTAAGATATTCATTATCATCAAAATTTTCAGCAACATATGCCAAATGCTCTACAGCTTTTACAACATCATTTTCATTGTAATACCAACCAAGCTCTTTCATGAATGGACTGTTATGAATAATAGGATAACCAAGCCAAGAAGCATCAAGGTATACATAATTTAATTCACACTGGTTTTGATGACTCAAAACAATATCTGTATGTTTTTGTAAAGTCCAAGTCATTGGATATCTTGCTTCAAAGAACATTTTTTTAGCAAGATAACTATCAAGTTCTTTTACAAATGTTACCATGTCTGGTTTTGTTTTAATCTTTTCTCCACAAAATACATTTAATCTTTCTAATAAATCAGGATTTTTTCTATAGAAAAGCTCTGTGGTTATGATAGGAACCAAACTGGTTTTCACCATATTAATATTTGGTTCCATTGTTGAAATACGTTTTTGCTTTAATCCAGATGGTGTATATTTTCCTGGAAAGTCTTTTGGATTTGAAGCATTTAACAATCTTGCGTGTTCTTCAATGAATCTTGGATCCCAAATATAGGGACCAATATAAGTTGGGCAACCATATTGTGCTTCAAACAAATATCTATCTCTATCAAAGAAGTGAGGAGATAACCAAACAGCACTAACTGTTCCGGAGTTTCTTAAATAGATATTTCTTGCTTCTTCGTTTGGTTTAAATAAAACAGTTTCATTAAAGACTGATAATTCGGCGCCCATGATTTGTTTAACAATTTTTTTGCCAAGCTTCTTGAAATCGCGATAACGGTCACGATGCATTGAACCTTGACCTACAACAATAAGATCACATTTTTCTTTTGCCTCATCAAGACTTATCATGTGCTTGGCATAATCTTTCCATGGACCTGTTGTGTCTAATGGAATCTTTTCTGATGCTGTGTTTATTATATAAGCGTTTTCAACATTACGACATTTTTCATAAACATCTCTTAATGTAATAACGTTTTGGCGAATACCATTAGTAAACAAAGAATCGTTCGGTTTATCAACCAAAACTGTAATACCAACATTAACTTTTCTTTCAAATTTCATAAAAATACCTACCACCAATAATTAGTTTTTAAAATAGAGTTCTGCTTCTGCTTGTCTGCGAGTTGTTAAACCTTTTAACACCTTTCCAGCAGCTTTATTCCACTTCAGAAACTCGTTCTTGATTAGAGGGTTACTTGGATTGGTATTAATCAATTTAAGTAGTGTAGAGGATTTTAAGGCGCCCACACCAACATTATAAGCAAAGCATACAAGAGCATCAAACTGATGTTGAATTATATCATCTCTTGAATATGAATCAACATGTTTTTCAAATGTTTTTAATACATTTTGAAGAAGCTGAGTTGCTCTTTCTTCTGTGATTGGTGGATCATCTAATTTTACTTTTGTTCCATTTTCATAAAATGTTGCACCGTAACCAATAGTTGGTACTGCCGCTGGACAAAGATATGGTTGAGCACAGAAACCTTCAAACTTCTTTATAAGATTCAACGCTTCCTTTGAAACTTTTGTTATTTTTTCTGCCATATTTAGAGTCTCCAGTGAATCGCTTTTTATAAATATAGTCAAGAATATTAATAATATTAACTTTTTCAAAAAATAAACCTACCTTGCTTAAGGGTAGGTTTATATCATAATAACAAATTTGTAAAGCTTTATAGAGGACCAGGAATAAAGGTACTTGTGTATCTTGCAGTACCTTTAGTGATTCTAAATTCATCCATATAACCCAGATAACCATTTACTCCTGGGTTTGCTATGGAGTTAGAACCTATTACGAATGGTGAATTGTCAGAAGTTATAGTACCGGCGATTATTGACATCACGGTTTTAACACCATTAATAAATACTGAATATTCATTTCCATTTCTAACAAAAGCTACGTGCGTCCAAACATTTGGAGAAATTACAGCTGTAGGAGTGGTATAAGCTACACCCCACGTTGTACTGTTGACGGTTGCATAAAATGATAAAGTATATTTAGCTTGAGCAGAATTATACGTCATGAAAGATAGAATTGATCTAAACAAAGCTGCTGATGCTCTGTTTCCAAATAGGTGTTTTTGAGTATTATTAGCAAGACCAGAAGTTGGATTAATCCACATTTCAACAGTGAAGTTTCCGCTACCAAAGTTGTAATTACTGCTAGCTGGTGCTGACAAATAATCTCCATTACCATCAAAATATATACTATAAGCTCCATATTTAAACTGTGTTGAAGTTCTTGATACGTTTCCATAAGGGGTAATATTAACGGCATTTGTACTGCTATCAACAAAGTAATTAGTATTACCATTTATATCAAATGAGTAATCTTCACCCTTCAATAGCAATGCAGTACTGCCATAATATTGTTCGCTGGCTACGCCATATAGCGAAATACTACCGGTGCTTCCTCCGCTTGAACTAAATGTTATACTTCCTGTTTTAGTGCCAACACTTGTTGGACTAAATGAAGCAGTTATAGTTTTTGAACTACTACCGGTCAAACTAAAAGAAGTTGGTGAAAGAGAATATTGATCAGTATTGTCACTAAGTGTTATTGTTTCTGCTGCACCTGCACCGGTAGATATTATATTAAAACTACTAGTATAAGTACTTCCAACTGTGTTGATACCACCAAATACCAAACTATTTGTATTAGAAGTGAGTATAAGTGGTCTGTATACACCAGAGCCAGTTAATGAGACATGTGCAACGTCGCCGCCGCTAGCAGAAAGAGTTAACACTCCAAGTTTTGAGCCATTTGAAGTTGGTGTGAAATAAACAGTGATAGATTGAGTTTGGTTTGTGCCGGTCATACTAACAGAGGATGGAGAGAAATCAAATTGGTCTGAATCATCTGCGAGAAGAACTATGTCTTGAACTCGTCCACCAGCAGAAATGACAAATGTTGCACTGGATGTTTCATTTACATATCCAGAACCAAAATTAAGATTTCCTACACTTGATGTGATTATAAGTGGATTTGCTATACATATACCAGACAAATTTACATTTGCTGTTGAACCGTTACTTGCAGCAACAGAAATTGAACCAGTTTTAATACCCCAACTTGTTGGAATAAAGGAAACTGTTACAGTTTGACTTGTATTTTGTGAAAGTGAGAAGGTGGAAGGAGAAAATGAATATTGATCAGTGTTATCTGATAATGTTATTGTCTCTGTTGCATTGCCGGCAGTCGCCGAAACGACAAAAGTGTTTTGACTAGTGTCTCCAATACAAGTATTTGCAAAAGATACATTTGAACTATTAACAGATAAAACTAAAGGTACGATTCCATCTATTTCGCTATAAAAAAACATATTTATATTTCTCCAGAGTTCGTGACTCTATTAACAAATATAAATAGTTTTATTTAATTGTTAAAACATGTTTTCTATTACGTAAAGAATTCCAAGAAACATGAACCCAACCACTTTCAGGAACGCCTTCTTTATAGTATTCTAAAATCAACTGATCAAATTCCATATTATCTTTGATCCAGTTAAACAGCGTTCTATTATCAATTCCAACAATCTCAATATCTGCTGCTTGTCCTGTTAAGTGTTGACTATTTTTTGCTCCACCAATTGCCTTATTTAAGGCTGGTCCGCGATAGCCACTATTAATTGTTATTGGTCTTGCAAAGTTAGCTCTTATTTTTTCTAAAACATTTTCACAAAGGTGTTTTAGGTTTTCTATTACTTCTGGTCCTGGAGTATTATCAATACCTTTACGGGCACCAGTTTGTGACTTAGTCATTTCTTCTAGAGTAAAATGTTGAGTTAATTTCATGATTGTTATTTTTTTCTACTTATCCTTTCTAACATAACAGCAAAGCATATACCAATAAACCAAAAAGGTATACTTGCTATCATGCTTGACATCAGGATATAAACACCTATAATTTCCATAACATATATAATTATATCCTAATCCCAAAATCTATCAAGTGTTTCTAAGATACCAATAAAATCACTAAATGGGTCTCCACTACGAAATGCACCAACTTGCGTTGGGAAATCGCCATAACGACAGTAATTGTTATCAATATGATGTTTCATCTCTTCAAGTTGCTTTACAGCTGCTTCTGTAATAAAATTAGAAGAAATATATTGAGAATACTTGAATTTGTTATCTCCGAGAGGTACAAGACAATCTGCACCGACGCAATCAAGTATTTTACAATAACCAAGATCATAAGGACTTGGTTTCTTAAATACCATTTGTTTAAATTCGCTATCTTCTATATCTACGTAAGTTACCTCTGCTGCATCAAAATTAGCGTAATGCTGTTCATACTTTTCACGATCAAGCAAAACAACTGCTTTATAATATTTACCAAGCATACCAAAATAGAGATCTTCTGCTGGTGCCTCAAAAACCACAGTAATTTTAAAAAACAAGCTGTTTTCGCTATGTGACTTAGTGTTCTCGGACTTCTCAATTGAAATGATTTTCATGTTGCTATTCCTCTGGATTCTCTTTTTTACGACAATTAGAACATAATGTTGTTATCCAACCATTGTTATTGATTTTTCCCGGTAGTCCACAATCTTCGCAAGTAACAGCACTCATTCTTTCTGCCATAGCAATGACGCCTTCACAGAAGTGATCTCCACCATAGGTGTAGATACGCAGGGTTCCAAACTTCTCTTTAATTTGAGAGAATACAAGTCGTGTTGGCACTTGTTGCCATTGTTCTCTAAATTGTTTCTTTTCTATGTCTTTTGCCACATATTCCTGAACTTTTTCATCTGGATATTTAAGTTTTGTCTTATAATGAAAATTGAGATTTTTAGTGTTTCCGTTGATAGCTTGTTTTAGTGCGCGATTATATCGCTTAATGAGAGCGGCAGATTTACGTCCTTGTTCAATATGCCAGTCAATAACATTACATGCATTATTTAGAATGCTAAACCAACCATCACCGTGTTCACATCCAAAAGGCATACAGCTTTGTGTTATGGGAAGGTGTCGTTGTTTAAACAATTTTGGATATTCGTTGTAAAGTTTTTCTTCAAGTTCTTTTTTCATAATTTTATGCCTATCAAAATAATAAAAATCCTTGATGGACTAACTCTTTGAAAATTAGTCCATCAAGGATTATCGTAATTCACTCTTTAAGAATTCCAATAACAAAATTTTCTTTGCAAGTTAGAAACATTACATCTCCAACCCTGCTTTCTTCAACCATGTTTCCTTCAATCAAAACTAGTGCACCAATATGTACTGATACAATACAATCATTTGAATAATCAAGTACGCGAAACACTTCGTTATCAGATCTGTTCTTCTTTGACTTGTCCGGAAGAATAAAGCCAGATTGAGGTTGTTCCTCTTCTGTCTTTACCCTTTCCAAGACAAGTCGCTTATTTCTTGCTTCAAGTTTCATTATCAGACTCCAATTTTAAGCTTGTTCTTAATCACACTGATAAATTCTTCAAAATCTTCAAGTTCTTCGCCTTTTTGGGCCATACGGTATGCACGGAGAAGTTTACTTTGATCTTCGCGTGAAAGAAAGCTATTATCAGCATAGTGCTTTTTAAGTGCAAGTTTATGTTCGCGATAAGGTTCAATTGCTTCTTCAATCGTATTCAATTGCTTGAGATAGTTGACAATATGTTCTTCGCGGTTAAGTTTTTTATCGTTTTGCTCAAGGGTCTTTAGATCAGTCATTTTATTCTCCTAATAGAAAGCGCCCCGATCTAGTGGGACGCCTCCAGTCTAACAGGTTTTCAGTCGGTGTCAAGTCACGACGCAAGCTCCACCGCTACAAGCTGCTTCTCCGGAAAGATTTGTATAGTCTTGATCTTCACGGATCATATCAATATCAACGCTAACTAATTGTTCAATACGCTGTTTATATTCAGCTTCACCGATGTCTTGAAATGGCGCCTGATGATAAGTGTGATCGGAATGAGGTAGTAGAGAGATTGCTGCATAGCTATCTTTATTGTTCCACATCCAATCAGTAACTTCTGCCCATTCACCATCTCGCACAGACACAGTGATGGAAACATTATGCGTATTGTCTCCTCTCTTATGTCCACCTTGAACCCAATCAAGATATACTTTCTTCATACGCTCAAGTTGCTCAATACCGGTTTCATTTCTTGTAATGGCACCTTCTGGTGCTTTTTGTGGTAATACAAGAATACCATTATTTTTATTGAAAGCATCATCTTCAAGAAGTTCTGGGTGGAACATTTTTAGGTAACCATACATCGTTTCTGTTTTTAGTAGACGCATACGACGTAGATAAAAGTCACTATGCCAAGCATGAATACCAGAGCTTGAACCGAGAACACAAGAAGTTGTACCACTTGGTTTTACGGTTGTTACACGCGCTGCTTTGTTAATACCAAGAACTTTTGCCATTCTTTCATTTTCTTTTATTGCTACTTCTGCTGCTGCAGCCATATCAAGTTGTAACACTTTTCCACTTGCAATACCAGTCATACCAATTCCAAGAAGTGCTTCTTTTTCAGTTGTCTTACGCCAAATATCACGGAGATAATGAAAATCTGTATATGAAGCTTGTAGAGTTCCAATAAATGCCGCAGCTTTTACGCGAGCTTCATAATCGGCTTGATCAACAAGATCGCTAGCATTGATTTCACAAAGATTGCAGAATTGATTGGTCCTCAAGCCAATTTCACCACATGGATTTGTTCCCCAATCTGGATTATTCGTCCAAAAAATACCTGGTTCTCCAGCTTTGCTTTCTTCGGTAATTTTTAAAATACGCTCAAAGTCGCTTTTGTCTTTCATTTTGTGACGTACAATAACAACACTATTATTTGCACGACCGCGTTGTTCTTGAACATAAAACCATGGAACAATACCGCTATCTAAAAAGAACGGAATGTCGTGTTCTGCTACATCCGCCTCAACGGTGCGGACACCATACGCAGGGTCATTGTAGGCCATTTTAAGACGTTTGTAAGTGGTATTTGTAGCCTCATCAACAGTACGTACTTCAAGCTTAACTTGATTGCCATATTGATCATGCTTTGTGATGGTAATTGGCTCATAACTTACAAGCTTAAAATTACTCTTGCAGGTAAGCATCACTTCATCATCAATGTCAAACAATGAAATCATTGCTGAACGTCGGATTCCACCAGCAAGAACAGCGTCAGCCAAATGACAAAGAATGTCATGAATTTGTACTGAACGAAGTTGTTCTCCGCTTTCAACACTGTCAAGGATACCACGAACATTATCAAGTGCTCGCTTTAGTGGTTCTGGACCGGGTGCTTTGCCTCCACCGGTTTTAATTGGCGTACCTTTGGCGCGAATTGATGAATAATCAAAACGAATTTTTGGGGAGTTTGATTGCATGTATGATTTTAGCAATACCTTTACAGAGTCAGCCCAACCTTCAATGCTGTCACCAATGAGAAACTTCTTTTCTCCTTTTGTTGGCTTTGTAACCGGAGGTAGTTTTTCAATGTGTTTTTTCTGAACTGAATAACCTACACCACAACCAGCAAGCAGTAGAAACATAGTTTCGTTAAAACTATGAATACTATCAATATGTTGGAATGAACAATTATAAATGCGTGAATTGTTTACTTCAATTGCTTTACCACCAAATTGCATTGAGCGCATTGATGGAAGAACTTTTTTGTCATAAACAAATTTATATGCTTCTTCAATCTGATCTTTTAGATCAGGAAATTTAGAAATATGCATTGCTTTATTACGATCAACCAACTCAATCCAATTTTCACGGCGTCCTAGTTTTTCATCAAACTTGGCATATCGTGAAAAAACTGTTACATCTGACAAAATTTTGCTTGCTTTATCCATTTGTATTTCCTCCGGTTAATTCTTTCTGTTCTTTTTTGTGTTTTGCGTATTTTTCTTTTAATTTCTTAGATTGTTCTGCCGCAGAGTTTTTATTGATTTCATCTATTGATTCGTTTGTAGGCTCCATCACTTTAATCTCTACGTTTGAGGTATCCATGAAAATTGGGAGAACAATACCATCTGGACCATTTCTATTTTTTGCAATAAAAATACGTCCTGTATTGTTTTGTTTATGCGTAGCTGTTCTGGAGAGTGAGAAGATAAAATCTGCAACGAAACATTTGTTAAACGCTTCGCTAATACTTTCCATCGTTACAACTTCGGCATTTAGACCTGAACGGTTGGTTTGTGAGGCTGTCCAAACAGGGCATTTAAGTTCTGCTGCAATACCACGAAGTTCCTCATAAATACCTTCCAATTCATTTCGTTTCTCTCTTTGAGCCATTACTGGCTTCAATAGATCTCCGTAATCAACCACTATCATATCTACCTTAAAGTCTCTTTGTTCAAGTTTCTTAAGGTGATTTCTCAGCGTTTCCGTTGAAGCTGATTTGGTTGGATACTCTTTAATTATCAACTTGCCGGGAATGTCTCTAACTTTTTCGAAAACTTCTTCTTTTACAAGATTCAATGCTTTTAATGGAAAACCTGTCAAACAACTGTCAAAACGTCTTCCAATGATCGTATCTCCAAGCTCTAGAGTATAATAAACAACATTTCTTCCTTGCTTCATTGCCTGTGCGGCAAGATGAACAAGTACCATGCTTTTACCAGCACCGGTTGGAGCAACGACAACACCCAATTCTCCTTTTCCATGACCACCCTGGATAAAGTTATCAATAACATCCCAACCGGTTGAAATTGGATCACGGGATTTTAATTTATATCGTTCTTCAAAGTGCTTTAAGAATTCATATCCATGTTCAGTATCAAGTCCAAGCTTGAGAGCGTTGTTAATAGTTTTAGCAACTTCGTCAAACGAAGAAGATTCCATCAGACTAACGCTCTTCAACATCGCTTCTTTGAGTTTCTGTTTTTTACAGAAATCAAGACTTTTATCTTTTACATATTCGTCTTCAATATCTTCAACTGTTCCGGAAAGAACACGCGCAAAATAATCACGCACCTGTTTTTGCATTACAGGCGTTTGCTTTTCAAGTTCTGACCGTAGAATTGTCTCTACAGTTGATCGGTTTGGAAAACAACCATATGATTTGTTGTATTTAAATACATAATCTACAAATACTTGTAGATACTTTAATTCAAAGAAATTAATATCTAATACCTCACTTATTTGTGAGGCAAAAATTGAATCATCTAGAATTAGTTGAACAAGTTTCTCTTGGAATTCTTTCCCAAAAGAACCAAGTGAAGGTTCGTTTTTTATGGCCATACTCTCCTCAAGGGAACGTCAGCATACTTCAGCTGCGCGGTGGTGTCAAGGCGCGGTCTTGTGATCATTGATCATCCTATTGAAAGTGGTAAATAATTCATTTAAATTCAAATCAGCAAATCCATCCATAATGGAAGATTTTAAAAATTCTGTTTTGTTAAATTCTGGTATAAAATTATCTAAAACATAATCACTTTTGCGTTGTGACTGAAGAGACATGTTTGGCTGGTAGAGTTGCATAATTTGATAGTTTAAGCATATTTTTTCTTTTTCTGCCAATATACTTTCAAATATTTTTCCACCTTCTTTAGTGTTTTCGCATTTCTCAAAGATATCATCAGTCGTATACCTTTCTTCTTCGGCAAGCCATTGGAATTTCTTGGCTAAATTTACCAATCCAACACCGCGAACACCATCAAGATTGTCACTTTTGTCTCCCACAATAGAACGAGCAAGAGCAAAATTATTTGGATGAATCTTAAATTCTTCAATAACACGATTCTTGTTTAAGATCTCTTCTTGAACAGGTCGCATTAGTATAGTTTTATCGTCCAATAATTGAATAAAGTCTTTATCACTGGATACAATTACTTTTACATAATTTTTATGATTTTTGTGTTGAACAACATAAGAAATGATATCATCTGCTTCAACATTTTCTTCCATTAATTGGATTACTGGGCAGAAATTGAGATAATCAAAGGTTTTAAATTGTTGCCAGATACGATTTTCAAATTCTTGCTTGTCATCTAACACCTGCATGTTCCTATTAAGACGCAATGGGTTTCTTCCCTCTTTATAATCCTTGTGAAGAGCTTTTTTCTTCATACTGCCGCCAGGTCCATCATGACAAATAATGATTTTGTCTGGTTTTGTCTCACGACTAATTTTTTGTAAAGACTTGAAAACACCAACTATTCCACCAATAGGTTGTCCTTGTTTAGAAATAGACGGATTAACAACATAAGAACGAATGAACAAGTTCAGAAAATCAATTATCAATATTTTTTTCATAGCATTTGTCCTATATGGTATTGTAATAAAGAATAGATGTGCCCCCATGCGGGGGCACATTTATAGTTATATTATTTAGCGTTTGTGATTGAAATTTATAACTAGTTGAAAGTGATAATCGCCGCTGTCAGTCTCAAAACCAGTAATGCTTTTATCTTCCAAAACAATACCTTTTTTTGCACACCAACCTTTTAGTGCTTCAAGCACTTCATGTTTTTCAAATACATAACGTCCCTCGGATGTCTGTTGATTGAAATTACTCTGCATCAGTGGACCACATCTTGCGAATTGGGTTGCGAATTAGTCAACATCATATTGTCATTTTTTGAAAACAATAAACCATTATTCTGCTTTTTAATATTTACAAACTTCCAGCCAGTATCTGTTTGAGAAGAAACTGTGATCTTGCCAGAAAGACCGCTATGAAGCAGCGACAGTTGTAGATTTTTGCGAATACGCTCGGCAATATCTTGCTTTTTAGTATTGAATACCAATTCAGTATATGTAATATTGCTTGGATAATTTTCCTTGATATATCGGTTCATAATAATGAGCCGACGATCTGACCTTTCCATAGTAAGAAACAAATACTTGATCTTATTAATGTGTTCGTGTTCTTTTTGAACTTTAATTTTTACGCTGACAATAAAATTCTTATTCATAATGTTTCCTTTTTTAGATAGCAATGAATTCAGTTACAACAAACTTACCATGATGCGAGTCGCCATGACGATCAAGAAACAGATTGGTAAGTTTACTTGGTTGTCCAATAAGGCCAATCATGTCGCGGTTCTTCAACTGGCTTACGATGCCATCGTCGTTCAAATATGTCACGCGTGAAACGCCTGCTTGTTTCAAGTTATGTTGACAAAGAAGACATGGCTTACCATTATGATTTTCGCGAGCAATATTAGAAGTTGTATTATTGAAACGATACAAATAAAACTTGCTACCGTTTGCTTTTTCTCCCAATTTACTCAACAAATCAATTTCAGCGTGCATTGAACATTTGAAAACCGACTTATTACGGGCATAACGACGCTTATTTACTCCAAAATTAATAATCTTACCGCCTTTTACGGCAAAAGCAACAATTTGGTGCTGCAAGGTGTCATCACGATATTCAGTGGCAATACTTTCAGCGAGATACTACAAACGACGAATAATTCATATTCATCCCTCCTGTTGACCCGCCCGGGGCGTTGGTCAGCCATCATAACAGGGGATCTCTGCCATGTCAAGCGGCAGGGCGGTACAAATAAGAAACCCGCATTTCTGCGGGTTCTTTTATCAATGCTGAATATCTTCTCCCTTACCATCATTAAGAAAATCTGACGCATTTCCAATTTTTTTATCAAACTTCTGGATTACTTCATAATCAAAAATTTCCATAACGCGTTGTTTGAATTTATCATTGGTCTTCATTAGTTTAGTAAATCCTTCTTCAAGACCTTGCCATTTTTCTACTGTTCCGTCGGCATAAGTTAGTTTATTCCATACGCCACTTTCAAGATGATCTGTTTTGCCTTTGATTGCTTCAAGTATACTTTCTTCATTCATTACGCCGACTGTGTCTCCCCATAGGATTTTGAACTCTGCAACACGATTCTGCGTTCCGAACCTACTTTTTTCTATGCGTGCTTTGACATTAGAACCAATCTGGTAGCCTTTGTCATCATAAACCATACTATCTTTGGCAAATGACTTTGTGAGCCATATACGAAGACTGGTGAAGTAATCTGGTGAACTTCCACCCGGAGTATTATATTTCTGGCTGTCAGTCAAATACTTTCCACCCATTGGGGCTTCACTTGTTGCTTTAATGTTTATTTTTAGTTGGTTCAAAATCAATAGTGTACATTCTCTTTGGGCAAGAGGTGTAGTTATTTTTTGAAATGCTTTTGCCAATAGCGCAGCCTTTACACCAATACGTTCATTTGGATTAAAAGTTCCTTCTGTGTCAACTTTTGTTGGTGTAGCAGCAAGGCTATCAATAATAAATAAGAATTTCTGATCACTTGAACCCATCAATGTTTCAATGGTTTCAAATACAGTTTCAAGATCAGGAGGCTGAATATAAATCAAATCATCTACATTACATCCTGCTTTTTCTAAGAATTCACTATTCAAAGCACTCTCAGCATCAAAATATACTGGAGTGATCTCTTGCTTTTGAGCATTACCAGCAATTTGGGCTGCGAGATAACTTTTACCTGTAGCTTGTAAGCCTGCTAATTCCACTATTTTTCCAACGGGAATGCCGCCCATCTTTCCTTTGGCTACAATGGCGTCAAGCCAAGTAGAACCAGTGGAAATCCACTCTTTTACATCAGTTGGATTTTCTTTATTTAGATCAAAAACAGCACCTTTCAGTTTTGAATTAAGAGATTTCCTCAATTCACTAACATCTACTTTACCGACTTTTACTTCTTGTTTTTCTTTAATTCTTGCTGCCATTTGTATTCTCCTGAATATTTCTTTTGGTTCAAAAAGAAAACCACCAAAGAGATTTTAACCTCTTTGGTGGCTCCTGTCAAGTACTAGATATCATCAAAGGTCTAGTTCGCGAATAGCAGCGTCTACAGCATTATCAACGCCACCACCCTTTTCCACACCAACACTGGTTTCATCTGGTTCAGCAAGATGCTTATCCAATGCAGCCTGTACTTCCTTTGTGGTCATTCTCGTAAAGATAGCTGAAAGATCAGGAATACTATCCAGCAAATCTTTACACTCCTGACTATCAAGTCCCTTGCACATTGGGGTTGACTTTGGTTTTGGCTTTACGCCCATCATTGAATACCGAGCGCCAGGCTTCTTGTTCTTATCAACTTTCAAATCAAATCCGTTTTCTGGATCAGTAATATCTCCAAAGTCTGGGTCAAGAACAGTCTTCAGAAGTTCCTCGTAAACGACCTTACTGTATGACCATACCTTTACTCCGTCCTTTTCACTTCCCCGAACAAGGATTGGTGAAAGAAAACGTTGACGGACGAAAAGTTCCTTTGCAGCAGCTACGCTATCAGGTTCACCTGACTTGAATAGCTTGGTTGCAAATTCGCAAATCGGACAATCTTCTCCGAAATTACGCTTTGGACACATTACACTCTGGCTTCCAACATTATAATGGAACCAGAACTCCTTGAACGGATCACCATCTGGGGTTGGCAGAATACGTACTTCGTGAAGCCCATCTTCTGGCTTCCAAAAGGCTGATTCTGAATTTGACTTACCTTTGTTGTTGAGCTTCTCAAGTTTTTTCTGCATAGCGCGAATATCAATACCCATAATTAATTACTCCTTGTGGCACGTCAACTTATTGTTGCGTAGACCGTTAATGTTGGAACTAACAATGCCAATCATATTGTCGGTAAGCATATCAAATAACTTTCAATACCGACTCATATACAACTAACATGCTCTCATAAAAAAGTAAAGGGCAGATTTCTCCGCCCCAAACTTCAAGTATCTTTACTTATCAGCTACGTGAACGACTCTTAGTCTTTACTACGTTACGAGCACGGGTTGCAGTAACACGACCTGAAGCTGCTGACTTCTTTGCACGCGTAGAAGTAGTGGTAGCAGCTACACGATCACGTACCGTGAGTGAACAATCTACTGGAACTACTGCGCGGCTATCTTCAGTTGCATATACTTGACCCGTAGCTACATTTGCAAACATAAATGAATCTACTTCATCTAGCGTACCTTCTTCCAGTGAACGAGCACTAACTGAAAGTAGTTGATATACAGTTCCGGAAGCTGAACGTGGAAAGCGGAAAGTCTCTCCTGCACGAAGATGAGAAAGCGTTACACGTCCGGCTTTTCCGGTTGGACCACGACGATTAACAGTTACTTTTGACATTTTGAGTTCCTTTGTTAGAGCACCGACAACCGCTTGGGTATTCGGTGATGATGGACCAATCTTAGCAGAGATCAGATCGCTTGTCAAGTCTGGCTCGGAGGCTGGATGAACTTGGTTTTTGCGACACAATAAACAAAATTTTCTTTGTAGTTTGTTTCATATATTTGAAACAATATTTTAACATTTTCTTTTTGTTTCTCTTTAATCTGAGACTTAATGGTTTGTAGCAGATTTTTTTCTTTTTTCAACGTGTTTGAATTGATAGCAAAGTAATAAACAATTTCTTCTATATTATTCAATTCAAAAAACCACTTTACTTCTGTGGTACCTATTTCAGACAATCCGTAGGTCTGAATTCTTGTTATGTCACTTAATTCTATATTATTAGACAATATAGGCTTTATGTTGCTATAGATGTTAATATAATGAGAAGTAGAAGAAATCAAGTTAGTTAACTGATCGTTCATTTCTAGAATACTAACTTGATTCAGTATTTTTTCTAAATTTATTTTATCAAAAGCTACAAAGGTTTTAAACAGTCCGGATCTTGTATATTCTTGTAAAATACTGAATGTGATCTTGTCTTGTAATCTTTCAATATTACCCATTAATTCTAAATCAGAACGAACATAATAGATATTGATTTTTCTTTTTTTAAAATTTTCTAAAAATGCCAGTATTATTCCACTTATAGGTTCCGAACCATCAACAAATACTGATATTTCATCATTCTTGTCAAGAATAAAATCTTTTAATTCTTTTGAACACTTTTTTTCATATTCTTCAGAATTTTTAAATTCTGGCATGACAAATGTATTACATTCATTCTCGCTTGTATCTATGCTATAAACTTCATATTGAGGATATGAAGAAAATTTATTTACAAGCTCAGAACAAAAACTACCTATTCCAACCAAAGAAATCATATTATTTTCCTTCTTGTTTCTTCGCTGATATTCTGCCTTTAAGTGCTTCACTGATTTTCTTTTTATGTTCTTCGCTGTGTTTTTTACCTTTAAGTGTTTCACGGATTTTCATTTTTGTTTCTTCGGAGTGTTTTTTACCTTTATTTGCTTCACCTATTTTTCTTTTCGTTTCTTCGCTTCTATTTCTATTTACTTCACTGATTTTCCTTCTTGTTTCTTCGCTGAATATCTTGCCTTTGTGGGCTTCACTCATTTTCCTTCTTGTTTCTTCGCTGATATTCTGTTTTGCTTCAATCATTTTCTGCCTTGCTTCTTCGCTTACTACTTTGCCTTTAAGTGTTTCACGGATTTTCATTTTTGTTTCTTCGGAGCGTTTTTTACCTTTATTTGCTTCACCTATTTTTCTTTTCGTTTCTTCGCTGCGCTTCATTCCAAGATGAGAACCAGCAACTTTACATAGATTATAACCTCTATCAACTTCATAGGATTTATAATAATTTAAATAAACTTGTTCATATGCTAATAAGTGTTCTTGATTTATTACTTCTTCTATTATCTCAAATGTGAAACTTTGTTCTCCATATTTATCCCAGGCTTTTTGTAAATGTTCGGAGTGATGTTTTCTTTCGTTCAGATAATGCTTGTGTTGTGACCATCTTTTAGAGATATTAACTGCCGAACCTACATAAACTTTATTGTTTATTTTATTTTTTATTAGATATATACCACTTTTCATATAAATTTCTCCTATATGTAAGTAGTCAGATGTTTATTTTCCTCATATCTCCCAAAGTCTTACCAATCTTAACCGATGACTTAAATTTACCAAACTCAGTATTGTTATATACATCAACAATTTGTTGAATCAAGTGTTTATCTTCTTTTTTCATGTCAATAACAATATTATCATGAATAACAATTTTAATCTTTGATTGACTACCTTTTAACAATTCATTTACTTTTAAAGCTTGCCTCAAGGCAAGACCTGCTGTCGTACTTTGAACAATATAATTTACTGAGTGGAACTCATCTGCTTCAATGACCTTACCATAATGATTTTTAACTGTTCTTCCATCCCAATACTTCTTCTTAATTAAGTCTGAGTTATAAATTTCTTTAAATTGCTTTTCTTTTTCATTCTTCTTACCATACAACCAAGAAATGAATTCGTTTTTTGCCACTTTTCTATCATCGTAACCAAATTTAACTCGGTTCCACTCATGGATATCATTAATAGGCTGATTGAGTCCACTTAGAGCAAGAAACATACGAACTTCTGCAGCATTATAATCAATATCAAGCAGGAAGTCTCCATCTGGTTTAATGAAGCCTCTCAAGTCTTTGCTTAAGTTCAAAATTGGAAAACTATTATCATCTGTTGTCAGCCGACCAGTTTTTGAATGGAACTGATTATAAACAATCAAGTTATCTCTGTTAGAGTATTTTTGATGAAACTCTTTTACTTTATTATCATGTAAATTGTTTTTAATCAAGCTTTCATCAAATGAAAGTTTTTGAAACGAGATATCTTGGATCAAGATTGATAAATCTTTTTGAAAATCATAATCAATTGGTTTTGGATTATTTTCTATAATATGATCAATTATCTGACACTTAATATCACAAAAATCAATTAAAAATTTGCGTGGAACAAGATCGTAAAAACAATTTTCTTTTAATGAAACCTTTGCTTCAATAAAAGAACGAATAAATGATTTTGCTTGTGTGTTAAGCGATATCCAAAGATCTTTTAGATGTTCTGGACATGCTTCTTCATAATCTTTTCCTTCGCAGAAAAGACTAGCATATAAAGTATTTTTATTGCTAAATTTTGAATATTTCCAAGTTTTATCTAAAATTTCAACTGGGGCTTGACCAAATATAAGTTCGCCATTAGAATAGAACCCGATGCATTCACTTTTATCGTCTAGCGTTAGGTAAGTCATAAGAACCGATCATAGCCGCAATCTAGCCCAATGTCAACCTATAGGAATGTTTTCGTATATTTTATATCGCCTGTATCTCTTGCACTCTTACATTTATTATTAATAAAATCAAAAGCAGCAATATTTCCATTATATCTATTAATTGTCAAAATTTCAGAAAACATCTGTTCAAATTGACTTTCAGATGAAATTATGTTATTTTCTTTTACTTTTATGTAAAAATATAATTTTAATAAATTTTCTTCTGGCATATGATTGTACAGATCTTCATATCGTATAAATTGTCTTAGAATTTGTTTTTCATATATGCACGCTTTACCATTTTTAAAACTTGTTTGTACACTTCTTGCAATTGGTTGTTCTTTTACAATAAAATTAAATAAATTTAATAAATAAATCTTTAAACTTTCAAAATTAAAATATTCAGTAAAATAATAAAATTGATCAAAATAAGAGTTTAGCTCTTGAGCATCATAAGATTGTAAATATTGTTTAGCATTTGCCCCAGCAATATCAAAAGTCAATCTCCAAGGAGAGTGTTTATCCATTACAAAGCCATGTTGTTTTGATAAGGTATCAAATATACCGAAAGACTCATCAATTAAATAATTTTCATATGATTTTTTATCATCACCATGTTTATCCGGACCGATCTCAACAACTAAAGCAGAACAATAAGGAGAACATGCAGCAGTTCTCATAAATTCTGTTTTATTGAATATCTTGTCGTTTTGATTATAAAAAAATATAAAATATTTTACAAATGTCTTAAAGTCAACAATTTTGTTATTTAATTTATTGTTGTTGATAAAGTCATAAAATTTGTTAAAATAAGCATTGATATATTCAGAATGTTGTAAATTTGCAGAAATAAATGCTTTTTTTGGTTTTATATTGTAAAACTTACTTTTTGAACTTATAGCATTTGAATCTATTAAACGTTTGTGACGACTATACAATGCGTTAAAAGCATCAGCTGCCGGTGAAACAAGCATTAATTTTTGATCTGCGTCTAAGCTTTTTAATTTGTTTTCATCAATATTGATAATATCATTATTTAAATTTAACTTTCCGTATAATTGATGTGAATAAAGATAATCTTTAAAATTTTCTGAAATCACTCCATTCATCACAGTGACGCTGTTAAACTCTGATTCGTAATTTAATCTTTGATAATACAAGATTTTTGTTGTTAGGTTATTATTTCCTTGTGGGATTATTCTATACTTTGGATCGGTAGAATACAGATCAGCTTGATCAGCTATTCTGTTCATTTCCTGAAGGTATTTGTCTTGTGTGTTTTTATATTTCATAATGTATTATTATTTTTGACCGGAGACTATACCAATACCTAAGCTTCTTCTTTCAATTTCTGCAGAACGCATTTTTGATTCTTCAAGTAATGGATTGACTTTTAATTGTTCAAGTGGTTTTGAAAGTTTTATTACTTTAAATGGTAAATCTCTTAAGTCTGAATAATCGCCAGTTCCCGTTGCAACCCAATTTGCTTCAAGTGTGGTAATAAATTTACCAGATTCAATAGATGTCTTTATTGATATAACAACAAAGTATCCACCAATCCCATAATCGATTGGATCGCCAAAGTTAATAACTCCAGGAAAAGATGGAGAAAGATAAATCATACTGCCAATTCTAAAATTTACAGTGCCAAGCATATCAATAGTGACATTATATTTTCCTCTTAAAAATACACCGGCTTTCCATGGCTTTTTATCAACTTGAGTTTGTATATTTGCTTCTCTTACGAAAGGCATACTTTCTTCTCTAAAAGTAATTTTATTTATTATTCCTTTGCTTTGTCCATAGAAAAAATGTGGTATTCCATCTTCAAGATCTGTAGAAAAATTACTTTTTCTTGTGTTATGAGTTGGCATTGTATAAAATATTATAATATTTTTTTTAATTGAGCTTGATGATTTTATTTGTTTATTAATAATAAAGTCTTCAATTTTTCCATATGTACTTTTTGTTAATATCTCTGTTTCATAGTTGCCTTGATTTTTTTTTATTAACGTTAAAAATTCATCATCTTGATTTAATTCAACTTTATCAAAGAAAAATTTAAAATTTAAATTTTGAGTTGGAACGTAATCTTCGTTTGTAGGTTTTACCGCTAAATTTAATAAATCTGTAATACAAATATTTAAAAAATTAATTAAACTCATTTGTGTAATGTTTTGAGAAGTTATATTTTTATTTATCCAATATTGAAATGTAGAAATTGCTATTGGTATTTGTGTTATATTTATGGGAGTAACATTGTTTTCTAATATTGCTAAATTATCTCCAATTACAAGACCATTATCAATGTATATTTTATATTTATCATTTTTTGATAAATCTTTTGCATCAACAAAGTTTCCGTCTCCAAAAGAAGCAATATTGCAATCTGCACATAGTATGATAAAATCACTTTCTTTTGTTTGGCCATTTTCAGTAACGGCACCCAAAGAATCAATTGCCTTCAAAAGTCTTCCAAACGTAAAAAAAGGAATTGAATAAATATCTCCGGAAGTTGCAGATTCTTCTAGATCTTTTAAATATTTTTCAATATCAGGTTCTTCACGGCGTTTTAAAGCGGATGTCTGATCAAACCTGACATTATATGGATTTTTTTTATTTGAAATTAAATTTATAGACTGTTCTGTTTTATTAACTTTTTGCGCTTCATTCGCTGCAGAATAAGAAATAATGATATCTTTTCTTTTGTTATATTCTGATTGATTTATTTTTAACTTTGGAAAACTTCCACCATATTGTTCATTAATTTTATTAAAAATTGCATTTAAGAATTTATTTCTACTGTTTGTTGTAAGTTGAGTTTGTTGGTTATACAATCTTTCTAGATCACTTTGACTATCAGATTTTTCGTTACCTTCTTTATCAACAATTTTTACTGTGATCTTTCCGTCTTTATCTTCGGTGGGCGTAGCAATTAGGTTTCTTGTTTGCAAGCTTTCTTTAATATCGTCTATCTGCTTTGAAACATCATCTAATTCTTTAGATTCCCCACCTAAAACAGTTAATTTAGTTGGGTTTCTTGCTACTGCTTCAAGTGAACCTATATACTCAACTTGCAATGCCACAGAACCATCTTCGTTTATTGTTAAACGGTGTATAACGTAGCTTAAAAACAATTCACTACCAGAAGCATCGGAAAATACTTGTAGTTCTTTTGGATTTAAATCTGATGGCAAATCTTTATCAAAATTCCATCCAAATTTTAATTTTATTTGGTAATAATTTGGATCGCTATCACCTCTTAGAGATTTGCCTGATTTTTTTGGAGGATTAAAAAGCTGGAGATATCTAGATTTTTCATTAAACAACGTTTGAACTGAATCAAATATTATATTTAATTTTACTTGATATATAAAAGTTGTTGCGATATCTTTGCCTTGAGATACGAATTCTAAATTAACCAAATTAGCCTGATGGCCTCTGTCGGAACCCGCACTGGTGATTGCATCAATCGCAGATTTTGGATAAAAATTATTAAAAGGTATTAAAAATTCGGATTCATCTTCATAAACTTTATAAATTTGTATATAAGGAATCAAAG
>Ga0214919_10002729_pt1 | contig 27404 bp, 23 predicted proteins | sample LL1503_MetaG_FD_177994 | JGI IMG/M metagenome (GOLD analysis project Ga0214919, IMG submission 177994) | Freshwater microbial communities from Lake Lanier, Atlanta, Georgia, United States - LL-1503 | ecosystem: Environmental > Aquatic > Freshwater > Lake | place: USA: Georgia | collected...
TGGACACTCCCCGAAAGTTATCGATGTTTAAACTCCTTGTTGCCATGGGTTACAAAGAAATCGAAGTTGGTTTCCCAAGTGCTAGCCAGACAGATTTTGATTTCGTTCGAAAGATTATTGAAGAGAATCTGATTCCAGATGATGTAATTATTCAGGTTTTAACCCAGGCACGTGAGGCGTTAATTGTTCGCACCTTTGAAGCAATCAAGGGCTCAAAGCAGGCAATCGTTCACCTGTATAACTCAACTTCAACTTTGCAGCGCCGAGTTGTCTTTAGTCTTGATAAAGATGGCATCAAAAAGATTGCAACTGATGCTGCCAAGATATGTCTAGACCTGGTTAAAACCGTTCCTGAAACTAAGGTCTCTTTTGAGTACTCACCTGAGTCCTTTACAGGCACAGAGTTAGAGTTTGCGGTTGAGGTGTGTAATGCCGTCAATGATGTGTGGAAGCCAACCCCACAGTGGAAAACAATCATGAACTTACCAGCAACAGTTGAAATGGCAACACCAAATGTTTATGCCGACTCAATTGAGTGGATGTGTCGTAATTTAAATAATCGCGACAGCGTCATTGTTTCACTACACCCACACAATGATCGTGGCACAGGTGTTGCAGCTGCAGAATTGGGATATCTAGCAGGGGCCGATCGCATTGAAGGAACTTTGTTTGGAAACGGTGAGCGCACAGGAAATGTTTGCCTTGTGACTCTTGGAATCAACTTAGTCACACACGGCATTGATCCACATATCGATTTCTCAAACATTGAGGAAGTGCGTCGCACTGTGGAATACGCCAACCAACTCCGTGTTCCTGAACGCCATCCTTATGGCGGAGACCTTGTATTCACAGCGTTTTCAGGTTCTCATCAAGATGCAATTAAAAAAGGCTTTGATCATATGGCAGTTGATGCAAAGGCTGCTGGCAAAGAAGTACGTGATCACACATGGGCAATTCCTTATTTGCCAATTGATCCATTAGATATTGGTCGCAGCTATGAAGCTGTTATCCGCGTGAACTCACAATCAGGTAAGGGCGGAGTTGCTTATCTGATGAAGAATGAGCATCACCTTGATCTGCCGCGTAGATTGCAGATTGAATTCTCTAAAATTGTTCAGGCTAAGACCGATGCCGAAGGCGGAGAAATTAGCGCAGAAGATTTGTGGAACATATTCGAAGATGAATATCTGCCAACGCAGAGTGCACCATGGGGACGTTTTCGTCTAAAGGGCTTAAGCCAAAGCTCTGTTCTTGGTGAAGATGTTCACTTAAATGTTTCACTCACAGATCGTGGCCAGATGCAAGAACTCAAAGGTCAAGGCAACGGACCGATTGCAGCGTTTTGTAATATTTTGCAAAACTATGGAGTTGATGTTCGTGTTCTAGATTATTACGAGCACGCTCTCTCAGCAGGTGGCGATGCATCGGCTGCGGCATATTTGGAATGTTCAATCGATGGTCAAACCTTGTGGGGTGTTGGAATCGATCCAAATACCACCACGGCATCGCTCAAAGCAGTCGTGTCTGCCATAAATCGCGCAATTCGCTAATCAACGCACTACCTTTGCCCGTATGAGTTTGTACCGGGATGAGGCAATCGTCCTTCGCACGCAAAAGCTCGGTGAGGCCGACCGCATCATCACGATGCTGACGAAAGATCATGGGCGTATTCGAGGCGTTGCCAAAGGTGTCAGACGCACCATGTCGAAATTTGGAGCACGTCTTGAACCAGGTAGCCACGTAGATATCCAGCTCCATGTGGGAAAAACCTTTGACACCATTACACAAGTTGAAGCTTTGATGAATTACGGAGAAGCGCTCACCCAGGATTATCAGCGTTGGACTGTGGCTTCAGCGATATTAGAAGCTGCAGAGCGCTTTTCACCTCATGAGCATGAACCTGCACTCCAAGAGTTTCAATTAGTTGTGGGTGGAATGAAAGCGTTAGCTGAAAATAGATATGAACCTCTGCTCATTCTTGATGCATTCCTGCTGCGCTCGCTAGCAGTTGCTGGTTATGCGCCATCGATGACGATTTGTTCTAGGTGTGAAAAACCTGGCCCGCACAGATATTTCTCATTAGTTGGGGGAGGATCAGTTTGTAATGACTGCCGACCATCTGCATGTGCAACTCCTGCGATGGAAACCTTGCAATTAATGGGTGCACTTATTAGCAGTGATTGGGAGAGTGCCAGTGCAAGTGAAGGTAAACATCGCCGAGAGGCTAGTGGATTAATTGCTGCTTATTTACAATGGCACCTTGAGCGCGGTTTAAGGAGTTTGCCAATGGTGGAACGAGTATGACAATTCATATTCCAAATCATGTTGCCGTTGTTATGGATGGTAATGGACGCTGGGCCAAACAACGAGGACTACCGCGAACTGCAGGACATGAAGCAGGGGAGGCCGCACTTTTTGATGTGGTGCAAGGTGCAATTGAATTTGGCGTTAAAGAGCTAAGTGCCTATGCATTCTCAACTGAAAACTGGCGAAGATCACCGGATGAGGTTCGCTTTCTTATGGGCTTTAACCGCGATGTATTAAAGCGCCGCCGCGATCAGATGAATGAGATGGGTGTTCGAATCCGTTGGGTGGGTCGCTCAAAAAGACTTTGGAGTAGTGTCATTAAAGAGCTTGAAGAGGCTGAAGAGTTAACCGCCAAGAACAAAACTCTGACATTAAATATGTGCGTTAATTACGGAGGGCGCGCTGAGATAGTTGATGCTGCTGCTGAGTTAGCGCGTGATGTGAAGAGAGGCAAAGTAAAGGCCGATTCAATTACTGACAAAACCTTTGCTAAGTATTTAGATTCACCCACAATGAGTGATGTGGACCTGTTCTTGCGCTCATCAGGTGAACAGCGCACCAGTAATTTCTTACCGTGGCAAAGTGTTTATGCAGAGCTTGTTTTTATGGATGTCTTGTGGCCAGATGTAACACGCAAAACTTTGTGGAAAGCGATTGAAGAGTATTCACAGCGTGATCGCAGATTTGGTAAGGCTTAGCACTTAGGGCAAAGGCCAAAGATTTCTGCTGTGTGGCCAACATCGCGAAAACCAAACTCTTGAGCCATTGTCTTGGCCCACTTTTCAATTGCCCCACCTTCGATCTCAACGGTATCTCCGCAACCTTTACACACTAAATGATGATGGTGTGCGCCACCGCATAAGCGATAAATAGCCTCACCATCCTCTCGCCGCAAGACATCGACAATCTTGTCATTAAGTAGAGATTGAAGTGAGCGATAAACAGTTGTTAAGCCAATACTTTCGCCCTCACGTTGCATGAGTCGATACACCTCTTGAGCACTAGCAAAACCGCCTGCTCGCTCTAGAGTGGCAAGGACTCTGGGGTTTGATCTACTCATGTGATCTTTACTTAATACCAATATTTCCCACAATGAGCCACATCGCAAGTACACCAACAACAGTGGCAGCCATTGTCAATTTAGAAGCATGTCTAGCGTGGGCTTCAGGCAATATATGCGAAGTTGAGAGATAAATAATGAAGCCTGAAAACATCGCCAGGTAAATTGCTAAAGATGACTCACTAACAGTGACGTATGAGGCTAAAGTTGCACCGCCGATGCGCATCACTGCGTCAACTCCTAGTAGAGCTATTGCTCGCTTGGTCCAGTTCCCAGTCTTTATCAAGAGCGAAACTGTGTTTAGGCCATCTGAAAACGCATGAGAGAGAATTGCGATGAATACTGCAAATCCAAGTGCGTTGTCTACTTTGAAAGCTAATCCAATGGCAACACCATCTAGAAATACGTGTCCACCCATAGCCAGAGCACCAAGGGTGCCAGCGATGTTTGCGCTGTGTTTATGTTCGTGCCCATAATCGGATTCAGCTGGCTCGTGCGATCCAAAGAGCTGCTCACTAAAGTGCAGAAGTAAGAAACCAGCGACAAGTGCGAGGGAGACAACTGGAACATCTCCAAGAGTGTTGGTATTGAGTTCGAAGACTTCAGGGATTAAGTCGAAGGCGACAAGGCCTAGAAGTAGTCCAGCAGATAGACCGAGAACCAAGTGCAGTCGATCTCTTGAGCGGATAGCCAAAGCTCCACCGGCAGTTGTGGCAAGTACGGTCACAGCAGCTAATGCAATGGCGACGTTCATAGCAGAAACATAGCACAAATGAAAATGATTTTCATTCCCATACCCAACAATCCCCCTAGCTATAGGCTCAGTCCATGCTCGCAATCGCCAGATTTAACGTCGCCCTAGGCAATGCCGCCCACTTTGAGGCTCAACTCTCGATTGCACTAGAGGCGCTGTCGCAATGTGCTGGCTTTGTAAAAGGTGAAATAGGCCAAAATCTAGATGAGATCTCACTCTGGACATTAGTGACCCATTGGGAAAATGTGGGTTCATATCGCAGAGCACTGAACAATAACAATGTAAAGATGAATGCGATCCCACTTCTTGCACAGGCAATTGACGAGCCTGGTGCATATGAAAGGCCTTACTCAGAGTAAAATTCATGCACGGAAGTAACATCAGTTGCTTTTCGCCGACAGCCAGCCGGACGGAGATTATTGTGGCAACGGATCGTTTAGAAAATATCGTCGCTTTATCAAAGCGTCGAGGATTTGTTTTTCCATCCTCTGAAATTTATGGCGGATTGCGTGCATCCTGGGACTACGGCCCATTAGGTGTTGAGTTAAAAAATAACGTCAAGCGCCAGTGGTGGAAATCTATGGTTACAGGCCGCGAAGATGTTGTCGGTCTTGACTCATGTGTAATTTTGGCAAAAGAAGTCTGGGAGGCATCCGGACACGTCGCAACATTTAGTGATCCTCTTACAGAATGCACCGCATGCCATAAGCGCTACCGCGCCGATCACTTAGAAGAGGCCTATGAAGCTAAGCATAAAAAAGCTCCGGCTTCACTAGCTGAAATTAACTGCCCTGCATGTGGCAACAAGGGTCAGTTCACTGAACCTAAACAATTTAGCGGAATGCTCAAAACTTATCTGGGGCCTGTTGAGGATGAATCAGGGCTGGCGTTTTTGCGTCCAGAAACTGCTCAAGGAATCTTTATTAACTTTGATCAAGTAATGACGACCTCTCGTAAGAAGCCCCCATTTGGAATTGGGCAAATTGGTAAGTCTTTTCGCAATGAAATCACTCCAGGAAACTTTATCTTCCGCACACGTGAGTTTGAGCAGATGGAGATGGAGTTTTTCGTAGTTCCAGGAACCGATGAAGAGTGGCACCAATACTGGATTGATACTCGTATGGCTTGGTATACCGGTCTTGGTATCAATTCTGATCGCCTTCGTATTTATGATCATCCAAAAGAAAAGTTGTCGCACTATTCAAAGCGCACTGCAGATATTGAATACAAGTTTGAGTTTGCAGGAACCGAGTGGGGCGAGTTAGAAGGTATAGCCAACCGCACAGATTTTGATCTTAAAGCTCACTCTTCAGCATCTGGAAAAGACCTGTCTTATTTTGATCAAGAAAAGGGAGAACGTTGGACTCCTTATGTCATTGAGCCTGCAGCAGGTGTTGATCGTTGCACGCTGACGTTCTTGATGGATGCATTTACTGAAGATGAAGCTCCAAACAGCAAGGGTGAAATGGAAAAGCGTGCAGTCCTAAAACTTGATTATCGATTAGCACCAATTAAGGTTGCTGTTCTTCCTCTTTCACGTAATACTGATTTATCTCCAAAAGCTAGAGATCTAGCTGCGCAGCTTCGCAAGAACTGGGCAATTGATTTCGATGACTCAGGTGCAATTGGTCGCCGTTATCGCCGTCAAGATGAAATCGGTACGCCTTACTGCATCACTATTGACTTTGAAACTCTAGAAGATCATGCAGTTACAATTCGCGATCGTGACACAATGGCGCAAGAACGTATCGCTCTTGATCAGGTTGAAGCTTGGTTGGCACCGCGATTACTAGGCTGCTAAAACCCCTTCTCCTGCCACTGGCAAGTGGTGATCATTTAATTGATCCACCCGTTGTGCTTGCTCCAATGGCAGGAATAACTAATGCGCCTTTTCGCACGCTCTGTCGCGAACAAGGTGCTGGACTATTCGTTTCTGAGATGGTTACAGCTCGCGCTCTCATTGAGCGCCGTCCAGAGACAATGCGCATGATTGTTCCTGGTAAAGATGAGTGGCCGAGATCAGTTCAGCTCTATAGCGTTGATCCAACGACTATGCGCGCTGCTGTGACAATGATGGGTAAAGAGAATTTAGCTGATCACATTGATATGAATTTTGGTTGCCCGGTTCCGAAAGTAACAAGAAAGGGCGGAGGAGCAGCACTTCCTTATAAGCGTAAGCTTTTTTCAAATATCGTCCAAGCAGCCGTTGAAGCAGCAAAACCTTTTGGGATTCCAGTAACGGTAAAGATGAGAATAGGCATAGATACTGATCACCATACATATTTAGAAGCAGCGCAATCTGCAGCAGATTTAGGTGTTGCATGGGTGGCACTTCATGCACGCACAGCAGCACAAATGTATGAAGGCAAAGCCGATTGGTCTGCAATTACACAGTTAGTTGAGCACTTAAAGCCAAGCGGGGTGCCTGTTTTAGGAAATGGCGATATCTGGTCAGGAAATGATGCCGTCGAAATGGTCAAGCAAACAGGGTGTGCAGGAGTTGTAGTTGGTCGCGGTTGCTTGGGCAGGCCATGGTTGTTTGCAGATTTAGTCAGTGCACTAGAAGGTAGCGAAAAAGAAAGTCTTCCTCATCTTCATCAAGTGCGAGAAGTAATGTTTAGACATGCGAACTTGATTGTTGAGTATTTAGAGTCTGAAGATCGCGGAATGCGCGATATGCGAAAGCATATGGCCTGGTATTTAAAGGGTTTTAGAGTTGCCCGCGAAATTCGCCATGATTTAGGAATGGTTTCTTCGCTAGCGCAGATGCGTGATCTGCTGGATCAATTAGAAGATCAGCCATATCCAGTTGAAGTGGGAGATAAACCACGTGGTCGCACAAGTCACGGCCGACCACCAACTTTGCCTGATGGTTGGTTAGATGATCCCGATGAACTAGTTCATGTTGAACTAGAGGATGCATTCTCGGGCGGATAAATGTTTCTTTTTAGATGGATTCGTCGCACAATTACGGTTATCGTTCTTATTGCTTTGATTGCACCTTGTTATGCAGTGTCTCAAGTATGGCGAGCAGCAAATAATCCAATTGTGCGTCAAGGCGATGTCATTGTTGTATTAGGCACAGCTCAATTAAATGGGCGACCAGGTGACGCGCTAGAGGCTAGGTTGAAAGAAGCAAAGCGAATATTTGATCTAGGGTACGCGCCAACAATAATTACTGTGGGCGCTGGAGCACCAGGTGATCGCACGACAGAAGCTGCGTCTGGAAAATACTGGCTTCGTATGAACGGCATATCTTCAAAGAAAATTACTGCAATTGAAGAGGGCAGAGATACCCTAACAAGCACTAAGGCATATGTAGCGGTAATGAAAAAAAGATACGTAAGTGATGTCATCATCGTTACTGATCCTTATCACTGTAAACGTGCAATGACGATGGCTAATGATCTAGGTGTAGTGAGCACGTGTTCACCTGTTAAAGATGGCCCAAATACGATTTCGGCCTCAAGCTACAAGTATTTACTACGCGAATCTGGTGCCTATTTGGTTTACATAACTGTGGGTCGACGAGGCATCCAAGTCAGCGATCATTTACCAGGTGCTGACATCATCACTAAGGTTATGCCGTGAGTTACAGCCAGCATGATCAAGAGAGATTTCTTGATGAACCAGCCAAGCGCGCCGGGCGGACAGAGTTCATGCGCGATCGCGCTCGTGTTATTCACTCAGCTGCACTTCGTCGATTAGCCGCAAAGACTCAAGTAGCAGTTCCTTGGGAAAATGACTTTCAACGCACACGATTATCGCATTCATTAGAGTGTGCACAAATTGGCCGCGAACTTGGTGAATCACTGGGTGCAGATCCAGATCTACAAGACACAGCATGCCTTGCCCATGATTTAGGACATCCTCCTTTTGGGCACAATGGTGAAGAAGCGCTAGCATCCATTGCCGCTGACTTTGGTGGCTTTGAAGGAAATGCCCAGAGTTTTCGTTTGCTAGTGCGCCTAGAAGCAAAGACTGTTGATAGTGATGGAAAAAGTGTTGGTCTGAATTTAACAAGAGCATCGCTAGATGGAGCAACTAAATATCCTTGGCCACGTTCGCACAACTCTCGCAAATTTGGTGTTTACGACGATGATGTTGAAGTTTTTAATTGGATGCGAACTGGTGCTCCAGTGGATAAGAAATGTATAGAAGCTCAAATCATGGATTGGTCAGATGATTGTGCTTACTCAGTTCATGACTTAGAAGATGCGATTTTTGCTAATCAGATTTCAGTGAAGAACTTTGATACAGACTTTGAAGAGTTATATCGGGTGATGGTTAGAGATTACGGAAGTGATGCAACTCAGCAAGAAGCAATCGATGCTCATAAGAGATTATCGGCGTTATCTGCTTGGCCGCATTATTATGATGGAACACATCGCTCACTTGCTCGCTTAAAGGATTCAACTAGTCAGCTTATTGGTCGCTTTGTTCTGGCTGCAGAGCTTGAGACTCGTAAAATTCATGGTGATGGTCCCCTCTCGCGCTACAGAGCAGACCTTGAAATCCCTCGGGAACAAATCATTGAAGTGGACTTCTTAAAGGCCATTGCAGGGCACTACTTAATTAATGCTGCACATTCACAAGATCGCTATGCCAAGCAACAACTTATTGTTAGTGAACTCGTTGAAATGCTTCGTGCTCGAGCACCACAGGAGTTAGATTCCTTTTTCCTCAAAAGTTGGAATCAAGCCAGCGATGAAATCGCTCGTATGCGCGTGATTATTGATCAAGTGGCGGCTTTAACCGACCCTGGCGCATATGCCCTCCATGCCCGTTTGTTAGCTTCTCGTTAAGATAAACCTATGAGTGGTCGAATTAAGGATGAAGATGTTGCATACATCCGCGACCGTGCCCCTATTGATGAAATCGTAGGGGAATATGTTCAGTTAAAAAGTGTAGGCGGGGGACAAAAGAAAGGCCTATGTCCTTTTCATGATGAAAAATCTCCTTCATTTCACGTAACACCGAGCAAAGGTTATTTTCACTGCTTTGGTTGTCAAACCGGCGGAGATGTCATCGCATTTTTAATGAAGATAGATCACCTAACGTTTACTGAAACTATTGAACGCCTTGCAGATCGCATGGGTTACACATTGCGCTATGAAGAAGGCGGACCATCCACAACAACATTTTCGGCCGGAGCTCGCTCACGTCTTATTGCAGCAAATACAGAGGCTGCACGTTTTTATCAAGAGCAACTTAACACTTCTCCAGATGCTGCCCACGGCAGAGATTTACTGACCAAGCGCGGTTTTGATAAAGATGCATGTATGAAATTTGGTGTGGGATTTGCACCAAATGAGTGGGATGCATTGACTAAGCACTTACGTGCACAGGGTTACAGCATTGATGAACTTGAAACTGCAGGACTTTCAAAAATGGGACAGCGCGGACCAATTGATAGATTTCGCAATCGCCTTACCTGGCCAATTAGAGATATCTCTGGCGATGTAGTTGGTTTTGGTTGTCGGAAACTTGCAAGTGATGAAGAAGATCAAGGTCCTAAATACCTTAATACTCCAGAGACACCAATCTATAAAAAGAGCCAAGTTCTTTACGGTTTAGATGTGGCTAAAAAAGAGATCGCAAAGAAGCGCCAGGCAGTCATAGTTGAGGGATATACCGATGTCATGGCTGCTCAATTAGCAGGAATCACGACCGCGGTTGCAACATGTGGCACAGCCTTTGGCGCAGATCACATCCGTATCTTGCGCAGATTATTGATGGATGATGATTCATTTAGAGGCGAAGTAATCTTTACTTTCGATGGTGATGCTGCCGGTCAAAAGGCAGCTCTTCGTGCATTTAGTGAAGATCAAAAGTTTGTCACTCAAACGTTTGTGGCAGTTGAACCCGATGGTTTAGATCCATGCGAGCTGCGCCAACAGAAAGGTGATTTAGCTCTGCGCGATTTAATTGCTCGAAGAGTTCCACTTTTTGAATTTGCAATTCGAGCTGAACTTGCTCATCACAAATTAGATAGTGCTGAGGGTCGTGTGAACGCTTTAAATGCTGCAGCACCACTAGTTGCACAGATTCGTGATAAATCACTTCGCCCTGAATACACCCGCTTGCTTGCAGGATGGCTGGGCATAGAAGTTGAAATAGTTTCAAAAGCTGTTGCTCAAGGCGTAAAGAGCCAACCTAAGGTAAGCGAATACATTGAGCCAACAACTGAAGCGAACAGTAATTGGCGACCAGAACCAAATGAAGCACGATTGATATTAGAGCGTGAAGTTTTAAAAGCGAGACTGCAAGAGGCATCACTTTTCACCGGAACTCTGTGGAGTGAAATTGAACCTGCAGCATTTACTCACCCGGCTTATAGAGAACTTCGCAAGACCATTGATGAAACTCCTACACTCTCTGCAGAAACTATTAGTGATGAGCGCATTAAGACTTTGTTTACTGAGCTAACAGTTGAACCGATTCGCGCCGATGGAAAGCCAACGGCTGCATACGTCGAAAGCATCGTCGCTCGCTTGCGTGAAGTTGCAATATCTCGTTCCATCGCAGAACTTAAATCATCGCTTCAACGACTCAATCCCGTTGAAAATGAAATTGAATACAACGCAGCTTTTGCGCAATTAGTAGCCCTAGAAAACGCCCGACGAAATCTGCATGATTTGGCGCTCGGGGGCCTTTAAAAACCCCTCAATTTCAGCCAAGGCCTTTGCGTGCGCTAGAGTTGGCGCTCTAATGATCCCTGATAGCTCAACGGCAGAGCAGTCGACTGTTAATCGACAGGTTCTTGGTTCGAATCCAAGTCAGGGAGCTTTTGTAATAGGCCCTTTTTCAGACTCACCTTTACTATGCATCTTATGAGCATGATCAAAAGCTATGTGCGCACGGCCAGTTCCTCATGGCGCAATCAAGCACCTGCTTTATGGGTCATGCGCCTGTGGCTTGGAATTACATGGATATACGCGGGTTGGGATAAGGCAAGTGATTCAGGTTTTCTTACCCCAGGATCTGATACATATATAGGAACACAGCTATCTGGATTTTCAACCCAGTCCCCAGTGGGCTTTGTTTTTGATAGGTTGATTGAACATGCCACCTTTGTCGGTGGATTTGTAATCCTTTCTGAGTTTGCAATCGGACTTTCCACCCTTCTTTGGGTCGCGCCAAGGTTAGCTGCATTTGGTGGGTTCGCAATGTCAGTCGGGCTATGGCTAGCTAGTAGTTTTCAGGTCTCACCTTATTTCTTAGGTAGTGACACGGCATATGCAGTTCTATGGTTGTCTTATTTATTACTCATAACTGGAAATAGCAAACGAAAGGTTTTTACAATGTCATTAGAGCGTCGCAGTGTGTTACGTGTAGGAATTACAGGTGCACTAGCAGTTGCATTTGCAGGAGCGGGCAAGTTCTTTGCTAAAGCGGCGCCTGCAACAAGTGATGTGGCAGCTGGAAAAGGCACAAAGATTATTAAACTTGCATCCATCAAAGTTGGCGGTACTCACAATTTTGTCGCCAGTAATGGCGCACCATCAGTCCTATTTAGAACTCAAAAAGGTGTATTTGCTTATTCGGCAATTTGCACGCACGAAGGCTGCACGGTCAATTACTCAGCCGCCAGCAAGACATTAAAATGTCCATGTCATCAAGCTGAGTTTGATCCCAATAAATCTGGACAGGTTGTGAATGGTCCTGCAAAAACACCATTAGGCAAAGTCAAGGTTGCGATTCAAGGCGCTTGGGTGGTTCTGGCTTAAAATAATTATCCGGTACTCAGGATTCTTTAAGAGAGAATTTATATAGTTTTAATACATCAAAAACTACCGAAAAAAGGGAAGATTATGAAGTCAACCATTGCAAAAATTGGTTTTGGATTTCTATTAGGTGCAACGGCCATTGCTGGGGTTGCAACCGCAGCTAATTCTGAACCTATTGGAGTTAAAGCTTGTGTTGATAAGAAGACACAAGTTATGTATTTGGCTGCTAATGACAAATGTATTTCATCACGCACATTAGTCTCACTGGGCGCATCATCAATTGATGTCAAGTCTATTGCTGCACTAGTTACACCTTCAGTTGTTTCAATTAAAGTAACTGCCCCGTCTGGCTCAGGATCTGGTTCAGGGTCAATTTATAAAACAAATTCTACTTCCTCATACATCATTACCAATAACCATGTAGTTGATTCGGCCGCAATTGGTGGTTCAATACTTGTCGAATTCATCAATGGTGACACAGTTGCAGCAACTATTGTTGGCCGCGATTCTAATTATGATTTAGCTGTTCTCAAGGTTGAAAAAGGTAATCTTCCAACTATAAAGATTGGCAACTCTTCTAACATAAGTGTTGGAGATCCAGTTGTAGCAATTGGTTCACCGCTTGGTCTTGCAAGCACGGTAACTAGTGGAATCATTTCAGCTAAGAATCGTCCGGTAACCACTGGTACCTCAGGGGCTGAGTCATATGTGAATGCGATTCAAACGGATGCTGCAATTAACCCGGGTAATTCTGGAGGAGCACTTCTTGACTCTGCTGGTCGAATTATTGGAGTTAATTCGGCAATCGCAACGCTTTCTAGCGGAGGAGTTTCGGGAAGTATCGGTCTTGGATTCTCAATTCCCATCAATGAGGCTAAGCGCATAGTTGACGAGTTGATTGCTACTGGTAAATCAACGCGACCAGTTTTAGGAATCTTCTTCGACACTACCTATGCAGGTGTCGGAGCAAAGATTTCTAGGTTAAGTCCGGGCGATCCAGCAGAAAAAGCTGGTATACCTGCTGGATCAATCATTAAATCTATTGATGGTGTGAAAATCGCTGATCAGGTAGGAGCTATCGTTCGAATTCGTTCATATGCACCAGGAGCCACTGTCACGGTAGTAGTTGAACTTCCAAGTGGGATGACACAAAGCTTCAAGGTCGTTCTTGGGTCTGCGCCATCTAACTAAAGTCAGTATTGAATAATCTCGTAACTCAGACGCAATAGGGTCAGGGTACTCTTTTCCTATGGCCCTATTTCGTCTGAGCATCTCTCTTCCAGATCGCCCCGGTTCACTTGGATTACTGGCATCTGCAATAGGTGCCTCTGGTGGAGACATTCGCGGATTAGTTGTACTTAAATCTGAGGATGGACGTGGCTATGACGACATTACTGTTGCCGTGCCTGGAAGTGATCCCACAGATTTACTCAATGTTTTAAGTGCAATTGGCGGAGTAGAAGTAATTTCAATTACCCCCGTTGAATAATCTCTGCGCCTTGACTTGGAAGTGACGTAAAAAAGCGTGGAGCTTTAAATCGATTATCTGCAAAAGCCTTTTCAACCGCTGTAATTGTCTCTTTAGTATGTGAAGCGTTAATAAGTGCGATAGCACTTCCACCAAAGCCACCACCGACCATGCGCGCTCCGAGTGCTCCTGCAGATATTGATGCATCCACAGCGCAGTTAAGTTCTGGGCATGAAACGTTGTAATCATCACGAAGTGAAGTATGAGATTGATTAAGTAGTAATCCAAGAGATGCGAAGTCCTTATTCTCCAGCACTATTACGGCATCCATTACTCGCTGCATCTCAGTTACTGCATGTTTAGCTCTCAAAAATTCATTTTTGGTAAGAAGGTTATGTGAAGACTCAAGTTGATTGAGTGAGAGTTCGCGCAAAGAGGTAATACCCAATTTTGCAACAACGGATTCACAGGATGCACGGCGCTCGGCATAACCACCATCGGTTAGAGAGTGGTGAGCTTGTGTGTCAATAATAAGGAGTTCAAGGCCACTAGATGCAACATCAAAACCAATGTGTCTAATTGATAAGTCTCGACAATCTAAAAGTAAAGCCGAACCAGAGTGCGCCATGAGTGAAACAGATTGATCCATGATTCCGCACGGGACACCAACATATTTATTTTCAGCTCTCTGAGTTAAGCGTGCTAAATCTTCTAATGATTTTCCTAGAGAAAAAAGGTGATTGAGTGCAGTTGCAACGCTGCACTCAAGGGCAGCAGAGGAAGATAAGCCTGCTCCGAGTGGAACATGACCATCAATCATGATGTCTATACCGCTAGTAATTCCAAGAGACCAAATAACACCGAATGGATAGCGCTCCCATTCACCTTTTAATCCAGGCTTAATTGCATCCAGGTATTGTTCTACAACTTTGTTCCTGCGCTGCATGGATGAGATTCGAACTTTACGATCATTGCGCACGCGAATAGCTGCAAAAGTTCTATCTTTAATGGCAAAGGGGAGGACAAAACCATCGCTGTAGTCGATGTGTTCTCCAATTAAATTTACACGACCAGGTGCTGCAGCGATAATGTCTGGAGCGGCTCCAAATGCCTGCACAAATTTCTTACCAATATCTGACATCAGAGGCCTAACTAAGAGCTGCCAAAGTATCGGCAACCATGTCTTCGATACCTCTTGTTGGAACCCAGCCAAGCTTTGTTTTTGCTTTATTGATATCTGCAATTAAAACTGCAGGATCTCCAGCGCGACGGGGTGAATCTAGGGTCGGGATCTGATGTCTAATAGCCTTTGATGCTGCCGCAACAACTTCTCGCACTGAATACCCATCACCACTTCCTAAGTTGTAAATTTCATGCACACCGGCAGTGAGGGTTTCTAAAGCTTTAATGTGAGCATCGATTAAATCAACAACATGCACATAGTCGCGCACGCAGGTTCCATCAGATGTTGGCCAATCGGTACCAAATATCTTTACTGGGTTCTCTGGAGTACTTCTTAAGACATTCGGAATCAAATGTGTTTCTGGATTGTGGCGCTCAGCCAACCAACCACGCTTTGATTTAAGAGCGCCTGCAACGTTGAAATAGCGAAGTGATGCCGCAGCGATTCCCCTCGAGGCAGATTCTGCTGTAATCATCTGATCTATGGCTAACTTTGTAGCACCATAAGGATTTGTAGGTTTAGTAGGTGCACTTTCCAAAATAGGTACTTGTTCTGGTTCGCCATAGGTGGCAGCGGATGAAGAAAAGACTAACTTGGTAACACCACTCTTTTGCATCTCATCTAGCAAATTACGTGTTCCATCAACATTGACATGATGATAGAGATCAGGTTTTTCAACAGATTCACCAACAAGTGATTTTCCAGCAAAGTGCATGACTGCATCAACACCAACAAGAGCTTGTGCTAAATCTGCGGAGTTCAAAAGTGAGCTTTGAATAAAACTCACGCCCGCTGGAGCTGTGTCGGCGTGGCCAGTGCTGCAATCATCCAGAATCGAAATTTCATAACCTTGACCAAGCAATAAATCTACGGCCGTAGAGCCAATATATCCCGTGCCACCTGTTACTAAAATCCGCATTACAAAACTACTTCGCGCAACTGCGCCGCTGATTGCTCAGGTCGCATATCCATGATGAATGCCCCCATTGCAGATTCAGATCCAGCCAAGTACTTTAATTTTCCAGGAGCACGTCGCACGCTTGTGATTTGCCAGTGCAAGCGCAACACATCGCGGCCAACACGAACAGGTGCTTGGTGCCATGCGGCGATATATGCCATATCAATTCCAAAGACACCATCAAGGCGCTTCATGACTTCAAGAGCGATTGGAGCAAATGCATCACGGTCTTTATCAGTCAGGCCAGTTAGATCTGGAACTGGGTTTAGTGGTGCAACATGAATTTCAAATGGATAACGCGCCGCATAAGGAACAAATGCAATCCAACGATCATTGCGGGCGATGATGCGCTCTTCCTCGCCAATTTCACGGGCAACCACTTCATCAAATAAAACTTTTCCAGTGGAAGCTTTGTATTTATTGGCTGCCTCTAACATTTTTTCAACACGAGGTGGAATATATGAGTAGGCATAAATCTGACCATGCGGATGGGTAAGAGTCACACCAATTTCTTCACCGCGATTTTCAAATGGTGCAATGTGCTCAATAAAGCTCTCTTGTGAGAGTTCGGCGGTGCGATCAATCCACGCTTCAAGTAGAACGCGCACGCGCGCAGGTGTTAGATCCTTGAATGCATTTCCATGTTCTGCTGTAAAACAAATAACTTCACATTTACCAGCAGCACTTCCTAAATCTGTATCTGGACCAACTTGATTAGGTAGCGACCAAACACCAGTTGGAGGTCGAAGTGAAGGAGAGCGGTTATCAAAGACAACCACTTCAAAATCAGATTCAGGAATCTCAGTTAAAAGTTCACCAGTTGTGGGACAAAGTGGGCAGAGTTCTTTGGGAGGTAAAAAGATTCGACCTTGGCGATGAGATGCCATGGCAATCCACTCATTAACTAGTGGATCAAGTCGAAGCTCACCTATTGCAGGTTGTTCTTCTACAGGACGCGCATCTTTTGCGATGCGATTTTGGCCAGAAGTGTCGTAATAGCGAATGGTGCGGCCATCGGCCATCTGGCGATCATTTCGAAGGATGCCAGCGCTTAGTTTTTTACTCTGCTCCATAGTGTCGTTACTCTACAGTTGTGACTAAGCAAACTGCACTTCTGAGCGCTCCAACTTCCTCGTTGCTTATTGAGGTTATTAATGGAGCCTTAGTAATACGGCATTGGGGAGCCCCAATTCTTGGGCAAAACCATGACATCGCACTAGCTAGTCGAGTATCGATTGCAAATAGTTCTTGGGATGAACCACAGCTGCCAGGATTGATGCGCGAGAGCGCACGTGGTTTCTTAGGGCGGCCAACTTTATCTGGACACCGCAATGGAAAAGCTTGGTCTACTAAATTTGAAGTTACTGATTTTCATCACCAAGGTAATCACTGCGCAGTAACTCTTCGAGACTTTCATGCAGAACTAGTGGTGATTCTTACTTTTGATTTAGATGCTTTTGGTGTTCTTATTCAAAAAGCCACAGTAAAAAACATTGGAAACTCAGATTATGTTCTCAATGAATTTATTCACTGGTTACCTTTGCCACACGAGGCAACACAAACCTTAGATTTTGCAGGACGTTGGTCTAATGAGCGTCAACCACAGCGTCGCGAAATTCAAATTGGAACCTGGGTGCGTGAATCTCGTGAGGGACGAAGTGGGCATAATTTCTCTATTGCAGATATTGCATTAACTGCACAAACGTCTTTTCAAACTGGTTCTGCTTGGGCAACTTCGATTGCCTGGAGTGGAAATTCACATTATTTGGTAGAACGTGGTTTTGATGGACAGCAATCAATTGGTGCAGGTGAACTTTTACTTGCTGGTGAAGTAATTCTTAAGAGCGATGAATCTTATGAAGCCCCAGCTTTGTTTGCTGTTTATTCAAACCACGGATTAGATGGCATTAGTGCAGCATTTCATTCACATCTTCGTGCACGAGAAATTCACCCAAAGCGCCCCCGTCCACTGACATTGAATATGTGGGAAGCGCTCTATTTTGATCACGATGAGGCAAAAATAAGAAAGCTCGTTGATGTTGCTGCTGAAATCGGTGTTGAGCGTGTTGTTCTAGATGATGGATGGTTTCATTCCCGCCGCAATGATGGCGCAGGTTTAGGTGATTGGGTTATTGATCCTGCTGTGTGGCCAAATGGATTATTGCCAGTAATTGAATACATCAATAGCAAAGGCATTGAGTTTGGCTTGTGGTTTGAAGGCGAAATGGTTAACCCGGACTCTGATTTATATCGTGCTCATCCTGAATGGATCTTGCATGAAGGTGATCGAACCCCGCCGCTATGGCGCCACCAACTTGTTCTAAATCTTGGGCATGAAGATGCCTATAAGCATGTGCTGGAACAAACTTCTTCAATACTAGCTGCTCACAACATTGTTTATATCAAGTGGGATCACAACCGAGTATTAGTTGATGCTGGACATTTAGGTGCTGCAGGGGTTCGCCGCCAAACACAGGCAATTTATCGTTTGTTTGCAGAGTTAAAAAAGCGACATCCAGGACTTGAAATTGAATCATGCGCATCAGGCGGAGCCCGAATTGATTTAGGTGTTATTGACTATGTGGATCGTTTCTGGACTAGTGATAACAATGATGCACTCGAGCGTCAAACTATTCAGCGGTGGACTTCACAAGTTATCCCACCAGAAATGCTCGGAACACACATTGGCCCAACCAATGGACATCAAACGGGGCGCACATTAGAACTTTCCATGCGCGCAATCACTGCACTCTTTGGACATGCTGGAATTGAATGGAACATAACGCAAGCAACTGCCGAAGAGCGTGCAAATCTTGTTACTTGGGCCAGGTACTACAAAGACAATCGCGCCTTATTACATAGTGGAAAATCTGTTCGAATCGATTATCCAGATGAACATGGATACCTCTACGGTGTCATTTCTGCCGACACTAAGAAATCTATCTTTGCCTATGTTCAATTAACACCTACTGTGACAATTCACCCAGCACCGTTGAAGTTTGCTGGTTTAGATGTAGCTGCCAATTATTCAATTAAGGCTGTTTATCCAGCAGGCAAACCACGGTTTATGTTAATCACTCCACCGCAATGGATGGATGGCATCACCATGTCAGGATCAGCCCTTGCCACTATCGGAGTGAGTGCACCGATTCTTGCACCCGCCAATGCCGTGCTGATCGAAATTACTAAGCTTTAATCAACCCAATTCAGAGTTCGCTCAACTGCTTTCTTCCAATTCTTATAGCCAGCTTCACGCACATCCAATGTTGAAGTGGGTGACCAGCGGCGTGATTGTTGCCATTGCTTCTTCACTTCATCTTGTGAACCCCAGAAGCTGACAGCTAAACCTGCAGCATATGCAGCACCTAAGGCAGTGGTCTCACCAATAAGTGGGCGAGTGATAGCGATTCCCATAATGTCGGCCTGCATCTGCATGCATAAAGAGTTAGCGGTGATACCACCATCAACTCTCATCTCACTCATTGGAACACCACTATCGGCAACCATTGCATCCATAACATCGCGGGTTTGATAGCAAATAGCTTCAAGAGCTGCTCGGGCAAGATGGGCTTTAGTTGCTGCACGTGTTAAGCCAACAATTGCACCGCGTGCATCACTTCTCCAATATGGGGCAAAGAGACCTGAGAATGCGGGAACGAAATAAACACCTGCAGTATCGGTGACAGATGATGCAAGATTCTCAGTTTCAGCAGCGTTAGTAATGATTCCTAATTGATCACGCAACCATTGGATAGCAGAGCCAGTGACGGCAACTGAACCTTCTAATGCATAATGGGCAGGTTGATCTCCGAATTTAAAACAGACAGTTGTTAATAAACCATTTTTTGATCTAACAATTTCCGTACCAGTGTTGAGCAGAGCGAAGTTTCCAGTGCCATACGTTGTCTTAGATTCTCCGCGTTCGAAACAGACTTGTCCAACCATTGCAGCTTGCTGGTCTCCTAAGATTCCAGCGATTGGAATTGCGGTTCCAAAGGGACCATGTGGATCAGTAAGTGCATAAACCTGCGATGATGATTTAACTTCAGGAAGACAACTTCGCGGAACCCCAAAGATATCTAAAAGCTCTTGATCCCAATCAAGGGTTTCAAGGTTCATTAATAATGTGCGACTAGCATTAGTTACATCGGTTTGATGAACACCACCACGAACACCACCTGAAAGATTCCATAACAACCATGAATCAATTGTTCCCATTCGAGCGTTTTCATTTTTTGCAGCAGGAACATTGCTTAGAAACCAGTTCATCTTGCTACCGGCAAAATAAGGAGCAATAGTTAAGCCAGTCTTGAAGCGAACCTTCTCTTTCTGGGAATCAGTTAAAGAGGAGAGAAAAGCAGTAGTACGTGTGTCCTGCCAGACAATTGCATTGGATAAAGGCTGCCCAGTGTTCACATCCCAAACAACTGTGGTTTCACGTTGATTGGTGATACCAATGGCGGCTAAATCTGAACCTAAAATGTCGGCCTGCTTGAGAGCTCCAGCGATAACTTCTTGCACTCGTTGCCAAATTTCAGCTGCATCATGCTCAACCCATCCGGGGTGAGGCATTATCTGGCGATGTTCAAGTTGGTGTTGGCCTATAACTTTGCCCGAATGGTCAAAGATCATGAAACGAGTACTTGAGGTTCCTTGATCCAAACTGCCGATATAAGTCACGAAGTGAAAACCTTTCACAATTAAGTTAGGCTTACTCTACTCAGATGCAATGGAGAATCAACGCTTATGTTCCTGTCACAGCTAAGCCCCCAGCAGCGTGATAGCGCCATTTCAGAATTATCGAGTAAATCTTTTGACATATTAGTTATTGGCGGGGGAGTCACAGGCGTTGGGGCGGCACTTGATGCAGCATCGCGTGGCTTAAAAGTTGCTCTGATTGAATCCCAAGATTTAGCTTCAGGAACTTCTAGTCGTTCCAGCAAACTAATTCACGGTGGACTTCGATACCTAGAACAATATGACTTTAAATTAGTACGAGAAGCACTCCATGAGCGCGAACTTATGGTTTCGTCTCTCTCACCACACCTAGTTAAGCCAGTTGGCTTCCTCTTCCCTTTAACTGAAAAATTTAAAGAGCGAACTTATGTTGGTGCAGGCCTTGCTCTCTACGACGCACTTCGTGGTTTCCAACGTGCCCTTCCATGGCACAAACATATTGGTCAAAAGCAGATTAATGAGATTGCACCATCACTGCGCCCAGATTTGATAACTGGAGCAATTAAGTATTTTGATGCTCAAGTAGATGACGCCCGACACACAATGACAATTGCTCGCACTGCGGCTCGTCACGGGGCAGTAATAGCAACACGAGTGAGTGCAATCTCACTCTTGCGTGAGGGTAAGCGCGTTGTTGGAGTTAAAGCAAAAGATTTAGAGTCTGGAAAAACTATTAATATCTCAGCAACAGCAACAGTGATGTGTGCTGGCGTGTGGAGTGATGAGCTACATGCAAAGTTTGAATTAAAGCCTGGTTATAACGTTGCAATGAGTAAGGGTGTGCATATCGTTTTGCCAGGCTCGGCAATTAAATCTAACGCTGGGATTATTCTCAAGACTCCAATTTCTGTCTTATTCTTAATTCCATGGGGAGATAAGTGGATTGTTGGAACAACCGACACTCCATATACAGGAGATAGGGCAGAGCCTTTAGCTGGTCGCGAAGATGTTCAATACATTTTGGATCAAGCCAATCGTGTGTTATCTCCTAAGTTAGACGTTTCTCAAATAATCGGTGTTTATGCAGGTTTGCGACCATTGGTAGCAAATAACAAAGACTCTGCAACGACCAAACTCTCACGCGAACACACAGTTGATCGACCAGCTGCTGGATTTGTGAGCATTGCTGGTGGTAAATACACCACCTATCGAGTCATGGCTAAAGATGCCATTGATCGCGCAGTCATTGAACTTCGTGCGATTAAGCCAGAGTCAGTGACAGATAAGTTGCCACTGGTTGGTACTGACGGTTACTTTGCATTAGTCCAGCAGATTGAGCGCTTAAGTGAAAGCAGTGGTCTTGATTCCGATACAATTACTCACTTGCTCAACCGCTACGGATCCATGATTAGTGAAGTTCTTGAACTTATCGTGGAAAATCCAAAACTTGCAGCAAAAGTTGATGAAGATTTGCTCTACATAAAGGCAGAGATTCAATATGCAGCAAGCCATGAAGGCGCAAGAACGGTAGATGATGTTATTTCAAGGCGTACACGAATTGCCTTTGAAGCAAGCGATCATGGCGTGCACTTAGCAGATGAAATCGCAGCAATAATTTCTCCAGTTCTTGGATGGAGTGCCAAAGAGCGAAAAGCATCCGTCGCTGCATATGAGGAGTTAGTCGATCGCGAGCTTGAAGCACTTGATGAACTTCTAGAAGAACATGAAAAAGTTAGTTCTTAATCTGCTTGGCACAGCCATCGACTGAAGGTTTTTTGGTCGGCTTTTGAGTTGGCTTTGCAGTTGGTGATGGTGTTGGACCTTGAACAACAGTAAAAGTTACTGGTTGAGAGCTTTGTGCATGTGTTTGTGACACATCTGTATAAACAATATTTCCACTATATGTACCGGCTGGAATACCATTGATTGCCAATGTCCACTCACCACTTGTGGCACGTATAACTGTTTGAACTGGTCTTGTTTTTGGCTCAGTTTCAACGTCAAAGACAAGTTTAATTGTACCAGTCACAACAGGTGATGAATCAGGACGGGTGACCGATGTTTTAAATGTAACTGACTTATTGGTTGTACTTGCGGATTGGGCGTTAACAACTAATTGAGTTGGCTCATTATTTGGCATCAAATCAACTAATGCAGGTGCCCAACTACCTTTTGAAAGGTTAAGGAAATCAGAAGCACTGCCTCTAAAGATGTTTAAATCTAGGCGTGTTCCTGGCACACCATATTTAGGTGCTATTCCACAAGATGTGTATTGCCAGATAGTCCATTGTGAATCACAATTAGCGCCAGTCCATGAGTGTACAAAGCATCCACCGGCTTTTATCCCGGGTTGATTAATCGGATTAAACGGATCAATTGCATATTGAGCTAGCCATAGTGGATATTGAGCTAAATTCAAACTCTTATTCATTGAGCTCTCTAAAAAATTTGAATAGGAGTAGAGAATTGGGGTACGTCCAGTTTTTTCTTTAAGAATTCCTAGGAAAGTTTCTGCCCATAAAGTCACGGCAGCTCGGCTTGCATATTTCTGGCAGGCTCCTGAAGAGGAGACTCGAACACATTTATTCTCAAGATCAAGTGCGTAGGGGAGATCTTTTTCAGTGTAACCACCTATAGCAGCTAATCTCCATAATACTTTTTGGGCTTGGGCAGTTGCATCACGGATAACTCCTGCTGAATCACTCACATCAGGCAATATTGCATAGTGATAAAAACCTGTATAGAGACCTGCAGCTTGGGCGGCTGCATGATCCATAATGAGGTACTTAAGTGCAAGTGCATCTGCATCATCTCTAGTATCTGAAGCTTTAATCATCACAAAACGAAGTCCCGATGCATAAGCGATTGAGAAATCTATTGGTTTGTCATTTGGGTGTTGCCACCTACTTACATCTGCTCCATGGATACGACCCCCTGGTCCTAAGGATTCAACTATTAATGCCGGATCGGCTGTTGAAATCTGTGGAAGTTTCTTTATGGTGATTGTGCGAATGGGTGAGTTTGAAATTTTGCCCCCAATATTTATTTGGGCGCGATATTTAATGGGAATATCAAAAGAAGTTGCAACAGCAACAATCTTCCATGTTCCAGCTTTTGTGGTTTTAGTTACAAAACGAGTGGTCTTCCATTCACCTGAAGAATTGCCTTGAATTTTCACACTCAATCCAGATCGGGCCGGTTTTATGGTTCCGTAGAAAGTAACTACTGATTCAGTTGCCGATGGAGTTTGTCGCAAAGAAAAAGTGAGAGAGCTAGTTGCAGCTTGAACTTGTGGAACATTCAAGGCCAAAAGAGTCAGCGTAATCGCTGTAATTGCTGCGCGGATTTTCATCGCTCACTTATTTCAACATCAAGAGCCAAGACAGATTTTATAGTTTGAGTAAGTATCTGTTGTTGCCTCAGCCGAGTCTGTGAGAATTCATGGGAACTAGAAAGTTTACGGGCATCTGAAAAGTCCAAAGTAAGAACCTTGCCATCAAAATCTGCCAAGCGGGCATCAAAGAAAGCAAGCCATGAGACTCGGTCTACTTCCAATACAGCATCGAGGACTTCATTCCATCGATTGCGAATTTCTTGTAGTTCCATAGGCGCAAACTTTACCTATTAACAATGTTTTATGAGTGGTGTGACGCGCCTAACCAGCGGTAATACTCACTAACAAGTTGCACTCTCATATTTTTATTGGCATCTGGATGTACATGCAACTCTTGTGCAACTCGTGAAATAACTTGTTCCACAGACTTTTCACTGACATATCGTGTACGTCCAATCTGAGCATTTGTCATTCCATCGGCGACCAATCGCAGTACCTCTGCTTGTGTGTCAGTCAGATGGGCCATTAATGCCAAAACACCTTTTTCTTGATATGAAGCATTTCCATTTATCCAAGCGACCTTATGCATTTCTACAGCTGCAGTCTTTGATTCATTAATTGCAGTGCAGAGAACGGTGAAGTCAACAATAGATTTCTTAATGAGCATCTTGGTTCCAGCAGGCACGTCTTTATTAGATTCACCCATAAAGCGCAGATCAGGACAGTTATTAAGAATTACAATTCCTATGTTGTGATTTTCTTTGCGCATATTAACTGCGATTTTCACTGAAGATATTCCTGCAATGTTCATATCCAGTAAAATGACATCTGGTTGCAAACGTCGGAGTAAGTTCAGACCCATGCTCTCACTCTTAGCTTCTCCAATTACATCGATATCATGAAGACGAAGTGTTGCTACTAAAGTTGACATCTCAAATGCGTCATCAACTATGACCAATACTCGACTATTCATGTCTGTAAGGTTAGCGTTGAAGTGGACAATTACTCCTAAAAAACAAACTATTTAATCAAGTAAGTGATAGCGCCAGAGATATGCGCGGAAATCACTTCTGCAGAAATAGGGCCACCCCTAGACGCGTTCTTTGCTGCTAGAGCATGGATGTAAGCACCAGTTGCAGCTACGTGGGCTAAACGATTGATGTCATTAAGTATTTCAACGGTGTTCGTGGCAACTAACGCACCAATAATTCCTGCCAAAACATCACCACTGCCAGCAGTTGCCAGCCAAGGTGTTGCAACAGGAAGTTCTATAAGTAAGTCATCATTTGCAACATAAGTTACCGATCTTTTAAGTAGAACAGTTACACCTAAAGTTTGTGCAGCCGTACGCACCCACTTTTTAGGATTTCCTTCAATCGCCTCTACCGTAACTGGTACACCACGCGCAGTAAGTAGGGCCGATAGCTCTCCACTATGTGGTGTGATCAAAGTTGGTTGCTCTAAAGACCCTGCCATATACAGTGCCCCAGCATCTAAAACAGTTGGAACATTTTGCTTATGCGCTAAAACAAACCAACGGTGGCGAAGCCATGTGGTGAAATCTGAATACTTCTTGGCGGAAATTCCAGAACCAATAAGCCATGCCGTAACTTTTCCAGGTTGCACTACACATGAAGGTGTTGCGTGCAAAACTAAATGTGCCAAACCTGACGAACTATGAAAGCGAATCATTCCAATTCCTGTTGCAGCAGCTGCAGAAGTTGTTAGAACTGCAGCACCTGGATATTGGGCAGAACCAGTGATTACACCCAGAACCCCGCGACTATATTTGTGGTCAAGATCAGAAGGGGTGATAACGCATTTGGCTGCATCACGAGCAGTCCACTTCTTAACGGCTCTGGTCATGAACTTAGCCTATCGCCCTTAATTTGCGAGCTAGTACGGCTGCATCCATACTAAGTACAATGCAAGGCAATAAATAGGGGGAATCATGGACGCAAAGTGCCCAGTAGCACATGGTGCAAATACTAAAATGAGTGAGTCAAATACACATTTGTGGCCCAAAGCTTTGAAGCTAGACATCCTCCATCAACATGATCGCAAGACCAATCCGCTCGGTGAGGATTTTGATTACCGCAAAGAAGTTAAGACTCTAGATTTTGCTTCATTGAAAAACGACCTACATCAATTTATGACTCAAACACAGGAGTGGTGGCCAGCGGACTGGGGTCACTACGGCGGATTAATGATTCGTATGGCTTGGCACTCAGCTGGTACATATCGAGTTGCCGATGGGCGCGGTGGTGCTGGCACAGGAAGTTTTAGATTTGCTCCACTTAATTCATGGCCAGATAATGGAAATTTAGATAAAGCACGTCGCCTGCTATGGCCCATCAAACAAAAGTACGGAAACAAATTGAGCTGGGCAGATTTATTTATTCTTGCAGGAACCATCGCTTATGAGAGCATGGGCTTGAAAACCTTCGGGTTTGCTTTTGGACGAGAAGATGTTTGGCACCCAGAAAAAGATATTTACTGGGGATCAGAACCAGAATTAATGATGCCAAGTGATGAGCGATATGCAGACACAACAGATGCCAGCTCTTTAGAAAATCCCTTGGCCGCCGTGCAGATGGGATTAATTTATGTTAACCCTGAAGGAATTAATGGAGTTTCTAATCCAGCGCTAACCGCGCAACACATTCGTGAAACATTTGCACGTATGGCGATGAATGATGAGGAAACAGTTGCATTAACTGCAGGCGGACACACAGTCGGTAAAGCCCATGGAAATGGCGATGCATCTCTATTGGGGCCAGCACCAGAGGCTGCAGAAATTTTTGAGCAAGGTTTGGGATGGAATAACCACACAAAGCGTGGAGTTGGTCGCAACACTGTAACAAGTGGCATTGAGGGAGCTTGGACATCTGAGCCAACTAAGTGGGATGCCGGTTACTTCGAAATGTTATTTAAGCACGAGTGGGCACTTGTGAAATCTCCGGCTGGTGCACATCAATGGGAACCAACCAATATTGCTGAAGCAGATAAGCCAGTAGATGTTGAGGATTCATCAATTCGCTATAACCCAATGATGACTGATGCAGATATGGCGATGATCAAGGATCCGATTTACCTTGAGATTTCTAAGAAGTACCATGAAAATCCTGCGCTCCTTGATGATGCATTTGCGCGTGCTTGGTTTAAGTTAACCCATCGCGATATGGGTCCAAAGATTCGCTATATCGGACCTGATGTTCCACAAGAAGATTTGATTTGGCAGGATCCAATACCTGCAGGAACATCTTCTTATGATGTTGGTGCGCTAAAGGCAAAGATTGAGGCAACAGGGTTATCTGTTTCAGAGTTGGTTTCAACTGCTTGGGACAGTGCGCGAACATTCCGTGGTTCTGACCTTCGCGGAGGTGCAAATGGTTCTCGTATTCGTTTAGAGCCTGCTCGTCATTGGGAAGGTAATGAGCCTGCGAGATTAAACAAAGTTCTTGCTGCTCTGGAGCCAATTGCAAAAGAATCTGGTGCAAGCATCGCAGATGTGATTGTTTTGGCTGGAAATATTGGCGTGGAAAAGGCTGCAGCTGCTGCAGGAGTAAAGATTTCAGTTCCTTTTTCACCAGGTCGTGGTGATGCATTGCAGGAGCAAACCGATGTTGCCAGCTATGGTGTTCTTGAGCCAATTCATGATGGTTTCCGCAATTGGTTGAAGAAAGATTATGCAGTATCACCTGAAGAGTTACTTTTAGATAAAGCTCAACTTCTGGGGCTCACCGCACCTGAAATGACAGTCTTGATTGGTGGTATGCGTGTGCTTGGCACAAATTATGCAGGCGCATCTCATGGAGTCTTTACAAAAAATATTGGCGCACTAACCACTGATTTCTTTGTCAACCTTACTGATATGAAGTACGTGTGGGAGCCAGCAGGGGAGAACCTATATAACATTCGTGATCGAAAGAG
>Ga0214919_10002730_pt1 | contig 27387 bp, 26 predicted proteins | sample LL1503_MetaG_FD_177994 | JGI IMG/M metagenome (GOLD analysis project Ga0214919, IMG submission 177994) | Freshwater microbial communities from Lake Lanier, Atlanta, Georgia, United States - LL-1503 | ecosystem: Environmental > Aquatic > Freshwater > Lake | place: USA: Georgia | collected...
GGTGATAAATAATCTCACTTGCTTGCCAAAACCAAAAAGTAATTTGTTGCTTACTATTTGTTAAAGCAATTACCGCAAGCGGGGTAAGCCATAAAACATACTGTGGTGAGTAAACCTTTCCTACAGTCGTAAAAATAACTACGGCAAATAATGCCACCTGGGATAGTTTTGGAATTTTTCTTAATTTAATTAAGTAAAAAGTAAAAGCTGCAAATAATCCAATAGAAAGTAGTAAATAAATCAAATTAAGGGATGGCAGATTTATATTTGATAAGGAGAGGCCATACCAAATAGAGCCAAAATCTGAACTTCGCTCAAGATTTAATTTATAAAACCGCCACCAACCATCAAAGTAGAAAAACATTATCGGTAGATTAAATGCTGCCCAGATTATGAAGGTAGTAAACAAATACCTATACCAGTCCTTCACTTTTTTATTTCGGTAAAAAATAACTGCGATTGGAAGTAGTAAAACAATGGGGAAAAATTTAGTAGCGATCGATACCCCAAGCCAGATGGCACTTACCTCAAATTTTTTCTGATCAAAGAAATAAATCGCAAGGAGCGCGGTAATCACCGCCCAGATATCCCAGTTGATAAAAAGGCTGGCTATAACTGCTGGAGCAAAAAGAAAAAGGTAGGTAAATTGTGGTTGCAGTTTTTTAATAATTACTGCGCAACCAAAATGAAGAATAGTTACTAATAAAACATTTATATCAAAAAACCAACGGTGTGAGTTTGTGTTTGGCGTAATAAAGCTAAGTAGCCAGTTTCCTATACCAATTATTGGTGGGTACTCAATTGAGTTTGTTGCTGATAGATAAGGAAAGGTGTTGGTATCTAAACCTCGCTCTGAAAATAATGCTGGAATATCGGTATAGCAGGCGTGGATGTAATTATCTGGGGAGGCCCAATTATTAAGCCGGCAGTGGTTAAATTTTAGAAATGAAAGCAGCGCACTTGTAAAGATTGCTGCTATGAAGGATTTACTTACCATTTTGGTAAGCAAGATTTACTTCTTTTTCTTAGGTGTTGGCGTAGGGGTTGGAATTAATGCTGGATCCATTTGTGGAACTGCATTAATAAAATTAATTGGCTCTGTGCCACCAATATTTGCTGCTGCTGGAAAATCTTGTATTGGTGCTTTACCTAAATAACCTTTAACAAACTCAGCCCAAATTCGGGCTGGGAAGGATCCACCAGTTACTGAATTTAATCCGCCAATTCCATTTAATGATTGGGTTGCATCATCACGATAGAAAGCAACTGAAGCAGCAACCTCTGGGGTGTAACCATTAAACCAAGCAGATGCGTTGTCATTTGATGTTCCAGTTTTACCAGCTGCAGGACGGCCAAGGCGAGCGCCAACTATCGCACCCGTTCCTCTAATTGTTACTTGATTTAAAGCATAAGTTAAATCTGCCATTACATCTTTCCGAAAGACTTCTTGGGCTTGAATTCTTCCTTGATACAAGATTCCTTTATTAGGTCCTTGCACCTCATTGATAATAAATGGTTTGGCATAAACACCTTGGGCGGCAAAGGTGGCATAGGCATTTGCTAGATCAATTACATGCGGGCTTGATGAACCAAGTGTTACTGAAGGGGAAGCAATCATCTCAACTGATTCAGGAATGCCAGCACGGCGGGCAACATCTACTACCTTTTCAACACCGGCTTTAATTCCAAGGGGTACAAAAATTGTGTTTACGGAGTGTTCGGTTGCTGTAAGCAGTGAGATATCTCCCCAAGTTTCACCACCATAATTATTTACAACATAGGGCCTTCCAATTCCATCGTCATAAACCTTTGGTGAATCACCATTCCATACTGAGGTAAGTGGGATTCCTTGTTCTAACGCAGCAACTAATGCAAATGGTTTAAATGATGAACCACCAGAGGCAATACCTTGGGTAGCAGCATTAAATTGATACTTTAAATAATCTTTTCCACCATACATCGCCAAGATCTCACCAGTACCAGGCTTAATTGCAACTAAACCAATATGAAGGTTATCTGGGGCTTTAACCGGTGCCTCTTTATTAACCGCTATAACTGCAGCCTCTTGGGCATCTTTTACTAATGTAGTTTTAATTATGTAACCACCAATTAATAATTGCTCATCAGTAAAACCTAAAGTATTTAGCTCATGTTCAACCCAGGAGATTACATAACCTTTAGGGCCGGCAAGTGCGCCAGAGCTAACTCTTGGATTTATTACTGGAAATTTAACTTTGGCGGCATCTTCTTTACTCAACCAGTTTGCATCGACCATGCCATTAATTACGTATTTAAATCTTTGCTCAAGCCGCGGCAAATTCTCTTTTTTAAATCCAGGATCATAAAGCCCTGGACTTCTTAATAAACTAGCTAAAACCGCAGATTGAGCGGTAGTTAATTGATCAACTGTGGTGCCAAAGTAAACCTGGGATGCAGTTTGCACGCCATATGAACCGCGGCCAAAGTAAATTGTGTTTAAGTAATTTTCAAGAATTTGATCTTTAGTAAATTGATTCTCAAGTTTTATTGCAATAACTAACTCTTTAATTTTTCGCTGAATCGATCGCTCAGGTGTTAAAAATGCAGTCTTGGCATACTGCTGAGTGATTGTTGATCCGCCTTGCAGTGAGCCACCTCTTAAGTTATTCCAAACCGCTCTGGCAATACCGGTTGGGCTAAATGCTCGGTTTGAATAAAAACTTCTATCCTCGGCGGCCATCACCGCGTTTCTCACCTGTACTGGAATCTCAGCTAGAGTGACAACAGTTCTATTCTCAGAACCAATTCGGCCGATCTCACTGCCATCGGCGTATTGAATAATTGTTGATTGGCTATTTACATAAGCATTTGGATCTGGAATTGAAACTGTGAAGTAGGCAAAACCAAATAGGAATACTCCGGCAACAAATGAAAACCCAACTACTAAGAAGCCAACTCTTGGCAGTTTTTCAATCAGATTGCTCACGCGGCAAGATTACCGCTAATCCTCATCGGCTAAGGTGCGAACCTTTCGTGGTGGCTTTCTATATTTACCATCACCTAATAAAAAGGATTCAACTAGGTGGTTCCAATGACAATCGGTGCAGATTTCAACAACATAGACGCGGAATTCTCCATACTCACTTTGCATTTGGATTAACTCTGCTTGATTCTTAATCCGACCTGAGTATTGGCCGAGTTGATCACCAAAGGCGTATCGCAGCTCAACAATTTTTATCTTCTTACAAACAGGGCAAGAACGATTGGTTAACTCGCCATGATATTTAGCCGCTCTTCTTAAATACGGATCAGCATCACATGCATCCATTGCGCTGGCAGCGCCTTGAAAAAGTGCAATTAGGGTTCGTCTCTTACTGAGTGAGTAATCGATCGAAGATCGCATCGTGGCTAACATAAGATCCAAGGTTAATCCTAAATTAATAACTACGCTTACCCTTATGGGAATTTGGCCGGTCGGTAGCGGCTCTAGATTAAACCGAATACTAACGATTCGCTGGAGTGGGCAGTTAACAGATGGTTTATTTCAATCAGCATTAGCTAGCTTTGTTCTATTCTCACCAGAACGAGCCCCTAATGCAATCTCAGCCGCACTTGCTTTTTCAGTTGTCCTATTGCCCTACTCATTAATTGGCCCTTATGTTGGCACCTTCCTAGATCGCTATTCACGACAGCGAATAGTTAGGAATTGTAATTTTTTAAGAGCTTTAAATTTATTAGTAATTGCTTGGTTAATTAACAATAGTTCAACTGGGATTGTGCTTACTCTCTTTGTTTTATTTGCATTTGGAATTAATAGATTAATTTTATCTGGCCTCTCCGCTGGATTACCGTTGTTAGTTAAAAAAGAGGAGTTAATTGCTGCTAACGCCTTAGCTGTTACCGGTGGCACGATTTGGGTGGTAATCGGTGGTGGTTTAGGTATTGCAATTAAAAACTTAATTAGTAAAACCGCTGGCGCAGACTTCGCCGATTCGCTAGTGATTCTTGTTGCCTGCATTGGATTTTTATTTGCAGCCCTAAGCACTTACCGGTTAACAAAATTTGAAATCGGCCCAGCACCCCATGAAGTATCAATTGAAAGCAAGGGATTTAAAGAGGTGTTAGAGGGTTTAAATATTTTACGCGCTCATAAAGATGCGCTACGGGGCATAGTTGCAGTTGGAATGCAGCGAGGTGGAATTACCGCTTTAACATTAATGGCGCTTTTGTTAGAACGAAACTCATTTAATGATCCAGCAAATCCAGATGCAGGCTTAGCTGGTTTTGGTAGTGCTCTTGCGATAGCTGGAGTAGGTATTGGAATCGGTGCAATTATTTCACCATATGGAGTTATTAAATTAGGTAGACATAAATGGATGCGGTTGATGATGTTCTGCTGCGTTCCACCTTTATTAATTTATGCATTAAATGTTAATCGGATTTCAATGATTGCAAGTGCATTTTTCGTTGGTTTATGTGGTCAGGCAATTAAGGTAACAAATGACGCTTTGGTGCAATCAAAGATTAAGGATGAATACCGGGGAAGAGTATTTGCTTTTTATGATGTTGCAGTAAATGCAGGCATTATTATTGGTGCAATTACTGCGGCTCTGCTATTGCCAGATAATGGTTCAACACCAACATTGCCAATTGTGATTTCCTTGGTATGTTTATTTGCAGCAGTAGTTTTGATGCGTAAATCTACTTTTGCACCTTCCACCAATTAAGTAACTCCTGCTTAGCTTTATCTTCACCTAATGGGCCATGTTCAAGTCGTAATTCAAGCAAGAACTCATACGCCTTACCCACTGCTGGTGAAGGCTTAATGCCTAAAATCTCCATAATTTGTTCACCAGATAAATCTGGGCGAATCTTATTTAGCTCCTCTTGTTCCATTAACAATGCAATTCTTGCCTCTAGTTGATCATAGGTTTTAGCTAATCCTTCCGCCTTTTTTTGATTACGGGTTGTGCAATCAGCTCTAGTTAATAGATGTAGGTGGGTAAGTAGTTCACCAGCATCTCTTACATATCTGCGCACAGCAGAATCTGTCCACTCGCCATTGCCATAACCATGAAAACGAAGGTGTAAAAAGATTAATTGAGCGACATCTTTAATAATGTGATTATCAAAACGTAGTTTTTTCATCCGCTCTTTACCCATACGTGCGCCAACTACCTCATGGTGATGAAATGAAACCCCACCACCTGCAATTAACTCTTTAGTTTGAGGCTTACCAATATCGTGAAGTAATGCGGCAAGACGCAAGGTTAAATTAGGCCCACCAACTTTGGCCTCTAATGCGATGGCTTGCTCTAGGACGGTTAATGAGTGCTCATAAACATCCTTGTGGTGATGATGTTCATCGATTTCTAGTTTTAACTTTGGAATCTCAGGTAAAAAAATCTCAGCTAAACCAGATTCAACAAGCAGGGTAATTCCAAGTCGGGGATTATCACTCATCATTATTTTAATAAACTCATCCCGGATTCGCTCTGCTGAAATTATTTCAAGCCGACCGGCCATGCTCTTTATTGCTGATACAACTGCAGGGTCAATCTCAAAATTTAACTGACTCATAAATCTTGCTGCCCGCATCATTCGCAGTGGATCATCACTAAATGAATCCTCTGGCTTGCCTGGAGTTTTAATTAATTTATTTTGAAGATCACTTACTCCATTATATAAATCAATAAAAGTTGGTTCATCAGTTGTTAGCTCTAATGCCATTGCGTTAATTGTGAAATCACGTCTCGATAAATCAGCTTCAATAGTTTTACCAAACTCAACATTTGGTTTGCGAGAATCTAAGTTATAACTTTCACTTCGATATGTGGTTATCTCAACTGTGATATCGCCTTTTTTCCCAGCAACTGTGCCAAAAGCTGCGCCAATATCCCAAACTGAATCTGCCCATTTGTTTAGTATTTTTTCGCAATCTTTTGGATGTGCATCAGTTGTGAAATCTAAATCATTACCAAGTCGACCCAAGATTGCATCACGTACTGGTCCACCAACTAGCGCTAATTTAAATCCAGCTGCTTTAAAAGCAATTGCTAATTTTGTTGCCTCTGGTGCTTGCGCTGAAAGTGTGGTGATCGCAAGTTGTGCGGCAGCGTTAAGTGGAGTTTTCACGGTGGTACTAGGTTAGAGCAGAGTGGGTTGTAGCCGAGTGGGTTAGGGGCGAAGGCAGTATCCTTATCTTTATGACCCCAGCAGATAATGCGGGTGGCAATCAGGATTTAAGCTCTCCCCGCAAGGGTGCGCAAAATAGTGGTTCTGGTAAGCCCGCTAAAAAACATAATTCAAGTAACCGTAAAAATAATAAAGGTAATCAGGGTGGAAAAAATACCCCGCGGGTTAAATATGCAAAGCGAGTTGATGAGGTAAGTGCTGGCGGTTTAGTGGTTGATAAAACTGGCACAAAAGGATTATTAATTGGCAGGTTAGATCCAAAAGATGCCTCCCATGAAAGATTACTTTGGTCACTTCCCAAAGGACATATTGAAGAGGGTGAAACACCAGAGCAAGCTGCAATTCGTGAGGTAGCCGAGGAGACTGGGATTAAAAGTGAGATCACTAGATCTTTAGGTGTAATTGATTTTTGGTTTATGGCAAGTGGTAAAAGAATTCATAAAACTGTCCACCATTTTTTATTTGCTGAAGTCGGCGGAAAATTAGCTCCACAAGTTACTGAGGTTGATGATGTGGCCTGGTTTCCAATTGAGGAGATAGTAAGTAAGTTGGCATATCCTGATGAACGAAAATTAATCGCTAAGAGTGGACAATTAACACCGTGAGGAGATTTCTCACTCTATTAATCACTTTTCTTTTATTAACTTTTTTTATATCCCCTACCGCAAATGCTGCAACAGTTGTTGTAATTAGTGAGCCCACTCACCGATTAAGTGATGGCGTCTTCTTTGATGATTTACTAGCTCAAAAACTTGCGCCAACTGGTGAGCTGGGTGCTTTAGTTTTTACTCGCAATAATTCAGCAACAATATGGCAGATTGATCCCGCCACAATTAGCGAAATTGTTGCAATGAGTAATGGTTATGGCGTTCAGGATGGCGCTGTTGCCTCTGGACAAATTGTTGCAACACAGTGGTTAGCGCAACTTAAAAAGGTAACTAGATTTGAAAGAGTTTCATCACTACCTTACGGAAATCCTTCTGGCTATTGGATTGATCAGATATCAAAAGATGGTACCGCTTACTTAAATGCCATTAGTAAAATAAGTTTAGAAGCGGTTTTAGGTAAGGCAACTGATGGAGTGCTTGACTTTAACACTACGCAACAAAGCCTTAGTAAGCCAACTTTAAATATACTCAAATATGCCCAGCAGCAAATAGATTTACTCTCTTCATTGGTAGGACAAAAAGAGTTATCAGTTGAACAGTTACGTCTTATGCAATTACTAAATCCAAACATTGAAGATAAGAAATTAAACACTTTAATTAAAGATTATGACCAAGCAATTACTAAAATGCGAAGTAAGTTGAAAATTAAGAGCACAAAGTTCACAGTTACCTCAAAGATTGAAGAGTTGCCGGTAACAATTGTTAACGATTTTAATTCAACTGTTAAATTAAAATTAAGCACCAGGGCGATTAATAGCAAGGTTGAGGTTGCACCGGTTGAAATAATTGATCTTTTGCCTAAATCAAAGCAGCAGGTGTTGCTTCCGGTTCAGGTTTTAGCTCCAGGAGATTCGCAGTTATTAGCCCAACTTACAAATCTTGAAAATAAGCCAGTTGGATATCCCGTGTATATAAACTTGAAACTTTCAGTAATTAGCCCAGTTGCCACCTGGATTACATCAGGTGCTGCGGTACTTTTATTTATTGCGATTTTGGTTCAGAGCGTGCGCAGAGTTAGGCGGCGAAAATAATGTCGGATGAACGGTTGGTGCGCGATTCATCATTTATGGCACTTGGCACAATCGCCTCAAGAGTTACTGGTTTAGTAAGAAATCTTTTATTAGTTGCATTACTTGGAACTGCAATACTGGGTGATACCTACAACGTGGCAAATACCATGCCAAATATTTTATATAACTTAATTATTGGTGGCGCACTTACCGCTGTTTTTGTGCCTCAAATAGTTAGGTCACTGCGGGAAACCGATCATGGCACAGCCTTTATCTCTAGATTATTTACTGCAACCCTTACCTTTCTTTTTGTAATCACCGTTATTGGAATTTTGCTTGCAGATAAAATCGTAAATATTTATGCCCCCGAGTATGCCGGCCGGCCTGAGTTTGCAATCACAGTCTCTTTGATGCGTTACTGCCTACCGCAAATATTTTTCTTAGGAGTATTTTCACTGCTTGGACAAATTGCTAATGCTAAAGGCAAATTTGGTCCAATGATGTGGGCGCCGGTTATTAACAATTTAATTGTGATCGCACTCTTTTCTTACTTCTTAATTAATAAAGAACAATTACTTCTTGCTTCAGTGTCAAAAAGTGATCTAATTTGGTTAGGACTTGGTACTACAGCAGGTTATTTTGCGCAGGCGTTAATACTCTTTCCGGTAGTTGTTAAGACTGGTGTAAAGCTCAGACTTAGATTTGATTGGCGAAATAGCCAAATTATAAAATCATTCTCACTGGCCGGTTGGAGTTTTGTTTACGCCGCTATCTCCCAGCTTTCATATTTGGTGACAGTTAATCTTGCAACTAGCGCCGCTGTTAAATCGGTAGCTAGCGGAATAACTACTGGCGTTGGTTTTACACCATATGCAAATGCATATTTGATATTGATTTTGCCGCACTCAATTATTACAGTTTCAGTAGTTACCGCCCTGCTTCCAAAACTATCTAATCTTGTTATTGATAAAAAGTTTGATCAGATAACAACATCACTTACTTCAATAATTAAACTGGTTGGAGTTTTTACGGTTCCGGCTGCTTTTATCTTTTTAACCTTTGGTGAATTAATAGCTAATAATTTGTATTTTGGAATCTCATCAGATGATGCGAATTACTTAGGTCTTACCCTCTCTGCCTTTGCGTTAGGGCTTATTCCAGTGAGTATTAACTTAATTTTATTGCGTGGTTTAAATGCATTTGAGAACTTGAAGTCTCAAGTACTTGGTAATTTTATTATGAATTTGATATCTGTAATTCTTTCGGTAATCGCCGCCCAATTCTTAGCTCCTAAGTGGGTGGTAGTAGGCATGGCCGGAATATTTACTATTCACTACTTTATCGGCACTGGCATATCTTTCTATTTAATAAGTAGACATAAAATAAATCTGCCAATTGGCGCTATTGCACTTTTCTATTTAAAACTAGCCGCTGTTTTTGCGTTAGTAATTGCACCAGTTTGGCTGATTAGAGATCAAATCCCGGGTGGGAATGTTATTGAGTTAATAATTGTTATTGGTATATCGGCTGTTTTCTACCTGCTAATCGCCAAGCTTTTAAAAATAACCGAGGTCACATCTTTGATTAATGTAATTAAAGGTAGAAGGGAATAGGCTTAAGTTGTGAGTGAGATTAATGAAGTAGTAATTGTTGGCTCTGGCCCTGCTGGTTACACCGCAGCGATTTACGCCGCCCGGGCTCAATTAAAACCAATTATTTATGAAGGTTCAGTTACCGCCGGTGGCGCGCTGATGAATACAACTGAGGTTGAAAATTTTCCAGGTTTTGCAGAGGGTGTAATGGGGCCTGAGTTAATGGAGTCAATGCGCAAACAGGTTGAACGATTTGATGCAAAAATTATTACTGATGACATTGTCTCCATGAAGTTAACTGGAGATATAAAAGAGATAACTGATGGCTCTGGAAATACTGTTAAAAGTAAATCGGTAATTTTGGCGATGGGCTCTGCCTATAAAGAGATTGGTTTACCAAATGAAAAAAGATTATCGGGTCGGGGTGTTTCTTGGTGTGCAACCTGTGATGGGTTCTTTTTTAGAGATCAGGTAATTGCAGTTGTTGGTGGTGGGGACTCTGCAATGGAGGAGGCAAACTTCTTAACTAAGTTTGCAAGCAAAGTAGTTTTAATTCACCGAAGAGATTCATTTAGGGCCTCTAAAATTATGATAGATCGCGCAGCTGCTAATCCAAAAATAGAATTTTTATTTAACCATGAAGTAATTGATGTATTAGGGGAAGATAAGGTTGTTGGTTTAAAGTTAAAAAATACTGTTACTGGGGAAGAGAGTGTTAAGGATTTCACTGGTTTATTTGTTGCGATCGGGCACTTGCCTCGCAGTGAGTTAGTCGTTGGCCAGGTTGAACTAAATTCAGATGGATATGTCCAGGTTGAAGGGCGAAGTACTAAAACTAAAATTCCAGGTGTTTTTGCTTGCGGTGATCTAGTTGATTACACCTACCGCCAGGCAATTACTGCGGCAGGCTCTGGCTGCCAAGCAGCCTTAGATGCTGAGCGCTTTTTAGCTGGCCATTAATTTATACTTTTAAAAGTAAGATAAGCGAAGAGAAAAAGGGAGAAAAAGATGGCAACTACAAAGGTAACTACTGCAGATTTTGAAGCGGTTGTTTTAAAGAGTGCAACCCCAGTTTTAGTTGATTTTTGGGCCGAATGGTGTGGTCCATGCCGTGCGGTTGGGCCAATCTTGGAAGAGATTTCAAATGAGCATGGTGACAAACTAAAGATTGTTAAATTAAATACCGATGAAGAGGGCTCTATTGCGATGAAATATGGCATTTCATCTATTCCAACCATGAATGTTTTTGTTAATGGAGAGGTTGTTAAAACTATCGTTGGCGCTAAACCAAAGCCAGCTTTACTTAAAGATCTTGAAAGTTATATTAAGTAAATATTTAATTAAAATCTAAAATATATGAGCGATCAGTTAAATCCCGGTGATCGCTCCGATGCAATTGCATTAATTGCAAACACTTTAATCAGATTAGGATTTTTAAATAATCCTTCTGATTTGTATGATGAAAAATTAACCCAAGGTGTTAAAGCATTCCAACAAGAACGTGGTTTGACCGCAACGGGTGTAATTAACGATATTACAAAACGTGCCTTAGAAGAGGCTAGATTTAAATTAGGTGACCGAGTTTTGTCCTTCAACTCAAGCGCCTTAATGCGCGGTGATGATGTTAGTAATCTGCAAGAGCGTTTAGTCCAGCTTGGTTTTAATTGCGGCAAGGTAGATGGAGTTTTCGGAAGTAAAACAGAGGTAGCGGTTAAGGAGTTTCAAAAATCAGTTGGGGTTTTTGTTGACGGCAAATGTGGCCCATCAACATTAATTGCGTTAATGAGATTGATTAAAACTGTTTCCGGTGGAGCACCAGATGCATTACGTGAAAGCGCCAAACATGCAGTTAGATCCCCAGCCCTTGCTAATAAAGTAATTGTGATTGATCCAAGTTGGGGTGGTCAGTTCACGGGTGAGAGTAGTAATGGCGTTATTGAGTCAGAGGTAGTTTTTGATTTAGCCCAACGGTTAGAGGGAAGATTGTTAGCGCTAGGTGTAAATGTGGTTTTAACAAGGAGTGCTAAGAATTCACCATTAGAAAAAGAGCGAATTGAAACAGCTAACTCTGTTAATGCTGACTTAGTTATTGCATTAAAGGTTGATAGTTACAAAAATGAGAAAGCAAATGGGGTGGCAACTTACTACTACGGCCGAGATGATAAAAAAATTCACTCAGTTGTGGGTGAGAGATTTGCAAATTTAATCCAGCGAGAGATTTGCGCCCGAACTGATTTATTAAATTGTCGCACTCATGCAAAGAGTTGGGATCTACTGCGATTAACTGTTGCGCCAACAGTTCGAATTGACCTTGGATATCTTTCAAATCCGCAGGATGCAAAGCGACTTTCAGATCCTGCTTTTCGGGATCAATTGGCGGAGTCGATGATTGTGGCAATCCAACGGCTCTACCTGTCGGCGGAAGATGATGCCAAAACTGGGACTTTGCGCATATCTGATCTAAGAAGAGCGGGATTACGTAATTAGTTTTATCTAAACACTTATCTATGGCAAACTTAGTTAATGAACTCAGGCCGAGATCTAAGAGTTGTTAAACCGCTGCCGGCTGACCGCGTGCATATTGGTGAACCAGAGAATCTGCCAGAACGGTTTGCAAACCGCGCAAATGGTATGAAGGCAAGTGAGATTCGCTCACTATTTGCAGTTGCCAGCAGACCTGAGATTGTTTCCTTAGCTGGCGGAATGCCAAATCTTTCAGCCCTGCCAATGGAGATGATGGCTTCTGTTACTCAGAAATTAATTTTAGAAAATGGTGCAGAGGCATTGCAATATGGAAGTGGTCAGGGACATCCAAAACTTCGGGAGCAGATCTGTGATGTGATGGCACTTGAAGGAATTAAAGCCCACCCAGATGATGTAATTATTACTACAGGATCTCAACAAGCACTCGACCTAATCTCTCGAATCTTTATTGATCCAGGTGATGTGGTTTTAGTTGAAGCACCCTCCTATGTTGGCGCCCTTGGCACCTTTAAGCAGTATGAAGCACAGGTAGTTCATGTTGGTATGGATCAAGATGGTTTAATTCCACAAGCACTGCGGGAGGCAATTAAGACAACTAGAGCAACTGGTCGCAAGATTAAGTTTTTATATTTGATTCCAAATTACCAAAACCCAGCAGGTGTGTTATTACCAGCAGACCGACGAACAGAGATTATTGAGATTTGTCGAAGCGAAGAGATATTTATTGTTGAGGATAATCCATATGGATTACTTGGTTTTGATAAACCATCCCCCAATGCGATGCGGGCAAGTGATTCTGAAAATGTAATTTATCTTGGAACATTCTCTAAAACTATCGCGCCCGGACTTCGAGTTGGTTGGGCGTTAGTTCCCCAATCACTTAAAGACAAAATGGTAATTGCCTCTGAATCTTCAATTCTTTGTCCATCTAATTTCACTCAGCTTGTTATTTCAAGTTATTTAGCAAATCAGCCTTGGCGTGATCAAATAGCAAGCTTTGCTAAGTTATATAAAGAACGTCGTGATGCTGCCCTTGATGCGTTAGAGAAGTATTTTCCAAAAAATGCCACCTGGACAAAGCCGGCAGGTGGTTTTTATATCTGGATTACCTTGCCGCCTGAGATTGATACCAACGCTTTAGTTCCTAAGGCAATTGCTGCAAAGGTTGCATATGTGCCAGGAACTGCCTTTTATGCAGATGGCTTTGGCTCTTGGTCGATGCGTATTTCTTACTGCTACCCAACACCTGAGCGCCTCACTGAAGGTATTAAATCACTTGCTGGAGTTATTAAAACTGAGATGGAAAGCCGCCAGATTAACTAGTTCTTAATTACCTTACTTATCCGCTCTAAATCCTCAACTGTTGCAAACTCAATCACAATCTTTCCTTTTTGCTTGCCCAACTCAACACTTACTCTGGTGTCTAGGTGATCTGAGAGATCATCCGCTATTTCTTTAAGTTTTGGCGCAATTATTTTGCCGCTTCTGATTGAACCGCTTTTAACCTTGGCGCCACCAGATGCAACAATCTCTTCCACTTCCCTAACAGTTAAACCTTCAGAGACAATTCGGTTTGCTAAATTTTCAATCTCTTTCTCATCGGTTAGTGATAACAACGCTCTGGCATGACCTGCTGAAATAACACCTGCGGCAACTCTGCGCTGCACCGCAGCTGGCAAGTTAAGTAAGCGCATGGTGTTAGTAATTACTGGCCTAGATTTACTTAATTTAGAAGCTAACTCATCATGGGTATAGCCAAAATCATTTAATAGTTGCTGGTATGCAGCTGCCTCTTCAAGTGGATTAAGTTGGCTACGATGAATGTTCTCAACTAACGCTTCTCTTAATAATTGATCATCAGAAGTTTGCCGAATTATTACTGGAATACTTTTTAAACCTGCAAGTTTGGCTGCGCGAAATCGCCGCTCACCCATAATTAATTGATACTTACCATTGCCAATTGATCTAACAACTGGTGGTTGAAGTAAGCCTACCTCTTTGATTGATAATGCTAATTCAGTTAATTGCTCCTCATCAAAAACCATTCTTGGTTGTTTTGGATTAGCGCTGATGTTATTAATATCAATTTCATCTCGGTCTGCTGCAATTACCCCGGCTTGAGTTTTTATCTCAGTTGGAATAACTGAGGTTGGAATTAATGCGTCTAATCCTCTGCCTAAACCACCTTTGCGAGCGCTCATTTAATTACGCACTCTCATTTTTAATATTTATAGGGGCACCACCACGGTTTGCAATCTCACGTGCTACCGACATATATGCAATTGCGCCAGGAGAAGATGCGTCATATGTCATAACAGTTTGCCCATATGAAGGAGCCTCTGAAACTCTAACTGCTCGTGGAATTGGAATATTAATTAATTCGTTTGGAAAATGTTTTTTAACATTATCCGCCACATCATTTGCAAGTCTGGTTCTACTATCAAACATTGTTAAAACAATTGTAGTTAAGGTTATTTTTGGATTTAATCTCTTCTGGACCTCACCTAAGGTTTCAAGTAATAATGACAAACCCTCTAGTGAGTAGTACTCGCATTGAATTGGCACTAATACTTCATCAGCTGCAGCCAGCGCGTTAATAGTTAGTAAGCCAAGACTTGGCGGGCAATCAATAAAAACATAATCAAATCTTTGGCCAGCATTTTGTTTAGCTAATAAAAATGTTTGAAGAGCAGCTTGTAATCTAAACTCGCGAGCAACTGCTGGTACTAATTGAATCTCAGCCCCTGCTAAATCTGAGTTTGCAGCAACCGCTTCTAAGTGGGGAAAACCAGCTACCTTTACTGCAGCATTTACCATTGGTAGATCATTAATTAAAACATCATAAATTCCAGCGGTATCTACTCGATCAATTCCAAATGCGGTTGAGGCATTTCCTTGTGGATCTAAATCAATTACTAAAACCTTTAAGCCCCCCATGGAAAGGGCGGCGGCTAAATTAACTGCAGTGGTGGTTTTGCCTACCCCGCCTTTTTGGTTGGCGATGGTGAAGATCCGGGTCTTTAGTGGGGCGACCATTGGCTCTTTTAACCGCCTAACCCCAATAACTGGTTTTAAGCCGGCACCTGATTGGTTGCCAGTTTCACGTGAAACTTCATCTGCCCTCATGGGCGGAAGTTAAACACCTTTACGTACTTCAACCACTCTAGCCACGGGCAGATTAGGTAGTGATATCTCATGTATTTGGGCAGATGAGCCCTTTTTAAGCTTGGTGATGGCAAGTTCTGCGGCCGCACTCTCGCCTTTAATCGCAAGTAGTGCCCCGCCTTTTGGAATCATGTGCCAGGAGATTTGGATTAATTTTTCAAGGGGGGCAACCGCTCTGGCGGTTACTACCTCAAACTGCTTTTTTACTACCTCAGCCCTGCCCCTAATTACCTCAATTGGTAGATCAAGCTCTGCAACCACCTCAGTTAAGAAATCAACCCTTCTCTGCAGGGGCTCAACTAGGGTCATTTTTAGATCAGGCCGGGCTAGGGCGATAACGATGCCGGGAAGTCCTGCCCCAGAACCAATATCTACTACCCGAACCCCTTGAGGAATTAGGGTGGTGACTGGAATTGAGTTGGCGATATGCCGCTCCCAGATCCGATCCCCCTCTTTAGGTCCGATTAATCCCCGCTCGATCCCACGGGTTGCAAGAATTTGGGCAAAGGCTTGGATCTGATCCTCATGATCCTTGAAATAGGCCAGAAGATCAGAGCTTGGTTTCACGTGAAACCTTAGGCAGGAAGTACCACCACGCAGCGATCTGGATCTTCACCCTCAGATTCACTGGTTAGGCCAATCTCCTGGATGGTGTCATGGACAACCTTGCGTTCAAAGGCATTCATTGGCCGAAGCTTTATTGACTCACCAGTGGACTTAACCTCTTCAGCGGTCTCCTTTGCCAACTGGGCTAACTCGCTCTTTTTATCAGCTCTAAAGTTGTCAATATCAAGCATTAATCGGCTGCGCTCACCTAATGAGGTTTGAACTGCGAGGCGGGTTAGCTCCTGAAGTGAATCTAGAACCTCACCACGGCCGCCAACTAGGTGGCTTAACTTGCCCCCAGCAATTGCCAGGGAGGCCCGGTCATTTTCAACATCAATATCGATATCGCCATCAAGATCTGCAATATCAAGTAAACCCTCTAGATAATCAGCGGCGACATCGCCCTCTTCCTCGAGTTGGGCGATCAAACTCTTCTTCTCAACAATCTTTTCACTCTTTACTTCACTCATTTTTCCTCCAAGATGGTATTTATACTACTTTGATAGTTTTTGTACTGCTTTGTTATGGTTTTAACGCCTTCTCTTTTTCCGTTTTGGTTGCTTTCTTTGCCCACCAATATCGGTTGGATTTTCAGTAATTGTTGTTCCACCCTCATTATTACTTTTTTCATCAAGTAATCCTTTTGCCGCTTTTTTCTTTTGTAACTCTTCATAGGCAGGAGAGCCTGGTGTTGGATTTCTTTTAATTACATAAAACTGTTGGCCCCAGGTCCAAAGGTTTGTAGTTGACCAGTAAATTAAAACTCCAATTGGAAAGTTAACCCCGGTCACTGCAAAAATAATTGGGAATAAATAAAGCATAATTTTTTGCTGTTGCAACATCATGTTATTTGATGAGTCCATTTTTGGCATTCCCTTAACCATCAATTGTCGCTGAGTGGTGAAGGTAGTGGCGGACATAAATACAATCAATAAAATAGCAACAAATTTTGTGCCGCCGGTGGTGGATCCAAGGAATGTGCCAGATAGTGGGGCGCCAAAGAAGTGAGCCTCTTGAGCAGATAGAAGGTAATCACCTTTTAATAAACCATGTGGTTTGTTTTGGCTAATTCCATTTAGCACTGTGAAGAGAGCAAAGAAGATTGGGGCTTGAGCCAAGATTGGAAAGCATGAGGCGAAAGGATTTGTTTTGTGCTCTTTATAGAGCTTCATCATCTCTTCAGATTGCTTTTGGCGATCATCTTTATGTTTCTTTTGAATCGCCTTCATATGTGGTTGTAATGCGGTTAACGCACGTTGGGATTTAATCTGTTTAACAAATAATGGAATTAAAATTATCCGGATTAAAATAACCAGTGCGATAATTCCAATTGACCACTGCAGATCCTCGTTGTTGGTAAAACTTAATAGATCGTGGAAAGTAATAATTACCCAGGAAACAGCTGTATATAAGGGGTTTAAGATGGTGCTCATTTAAATTGATTGCCTCTCTTTTACTTTTAAAACAGCCTTCTCTGATGGGTAATCCACCCCGCCTTGGGAAAAAGGGTTACATCTAATTAATCGCCAGGTGGCCATAAAAAATCCTTTGATGCCAAACTCAGTAATAGCAAGTTCGGCATAGGTTGAACATGATGGGTAGTACTTACAGCGGGGCGTAAAAAGTGGTGAGATCAGTTTTTGATAACCTTTAATTACTAATACAAATGCTTTTTTCACGCATCCGCCTTTTTATTAGAAAGCTTTACGATAGTTTTTTCAATAATTTCGGCAACTTCGGTTGTGTAATCTGCTTGTTGTTTTAAAACTCTAACCACCAACATAGATTTGTTTGGTAGGGATTTAATGTGAGAGGCAAAGTTGTGACGAAGTTTTCTAGTAACTAAATGTCTGGTAACTGATCCACCAACTGAACGATTAACGATAAATCCGATTTGGGGTTGATCAATACCAACAAGGGCGGCATAGATAACAAGATTTTCGCTATTAATTCGCACACCGGTTTTTGTGATGCGATTAAAATCTGATCCCACCCGCAGGCGGTTGGATTTAGGTAACACGTGTTGTGTTTTTAATTAAGCAGAGATTTTGGCGCGGCCTTTAGCGCGACGAGCTGATAAAACACCTCGTCCACCTCTTGTGGCCATGCGAGCACGGAAACCATGTTTTTTAGCCCGCTTGCGAACATTGGGCTGGAAGGTGCGCTTCATAAATATCTCCTAAATTAGAATTACTCCCGTTTGCCGGGTCACAGCGGTATGGGTGGTAAGGGTAGGGGTTGGGGACAAGATGGGTCAAACCACCCGATTTGGCATATCTAGCCTTGGATTAATGTGGATAACCACTTGCATTCCTGAGAGGTACCCCCTATGTTCGCCCTCTATCCACAGATTTTCCCCTATATGGCTAGAAAATGAAGTTAAAGGACAGGTTTAGACCACAGCCTGTGGATAACTTTGTGGGTAACTTTTTTAGGGCTTTTAGCCAGAATATGGGTGGGTTAGATGGCAACTCTTGCGCAGGTTGATCTGCAAAAATTGTGGGATCAGGTGGTCTCATCTGTGGCAACTCCGCAGTACAGCGCATTTTTAGTTAGAACCAAACCGCTTGGTTTACTACCCGGTGAGGGTGAGGGTGGCTCTAACCTTCTTTTGTCCGCTCCTGATCTTTTTACAAAGGATGTTTTAGAGACTCGGCTTCGCGGAATTCTCACTGAAGAGCTAAGTAATCAATTAGGTGAAAAAATAAATATTGCAGTAACAGTTACAGCTGATTCAAAAAATGACAATTATGACGATTCATCTATTGATCAGGTTGAAAACTTCACTGAAAACCCAATTGAGGTCAAGGGTGGTACTGGTAGAAACTCAACCTCGTTAACAAATAATGAAAGTGCGCAATTAAACCCACGATATATTTTTGAAACCTTTGTGATTGGTGCTTCAAATCGATTTGCCCACGCTGCTGCGGTTGCAGTGGCAGAGGCCCCGGCAAAGGCATACAACCCATTATTTATTTATGGTGATTCTGGTCTTGGTAAGACCCACTTATTACACGCTATTGGTGCTTACGCGAAAGAGTTATATGGCTCAACCCGGGTTCGATATGTCTCCTCAGAGGAGTTCACTAATGACTTTATTAACTCAATCCGTGATGATAAAGCTTCGGTTTTCCAAAAACGTTACCGAGATCTAGATATTTTATTAGTTGACGATATTCAGTTCTTAGAAAACAAGGAGCGGACTCAAGAGGAGTTCTTCCATACCTTTAACACCTTATATAACGCCAACAAACAGATTGTTATCTCAAGTGATCGCCCGCCAAAACAATTAACAACTTTGGAAGATCGCCTTCGCTCCCGGTTTGAGTGGGGTTTAATTACCGATATTCAACCACCAGAGCTTGAAACTAGAATTGCAATTCTTCGTAAAAAAGCAGCGCAGGATAAATTAAACGCACCTGATGATGTGCTTGAATATATTGCAAGCAAGATCTCCACAAATATCCGCGAGTTAGAGGGGGCATTAATTCGTGTTACCGCTTTTGCATCTTTAAATCGACAGGGTGTTGATTTATCACTTGCTGAAATTGTGCTTAAGGATTTAATTCCCGAGGAGGGTGGCCCAGAAATTACCGGTCCAACCATTATGGCGCAGACCGCCTCTTACTTCTCACTCTCTGTTGATGATCTTTGTGGCACCTCCCGTTCTCGGGTATTAGTAAATGCTCGCCAAATTGCGATGTATCTCTGCCGAGAGATGACTGATCTATCCCTTCCTAAAATTGGCCAAGCTTTTGGGGGAAGAGATCACACCACTGTGATGCATGCTGACCGCAAGATCCGCCAATTAATGGCAGAGCGCCGTTCGATCTATAACCAGGTAACTGAGTTAACCAACCGGATTAAACAGCAATCTAAAAAATAGGGTTTTTCCAACTAAATATTGAAAAGTTCTCCCCAATGCTCTACCCCCAGACTGGGGATAAGTTGTGGATAAGTGTGGATATGGCTGTTTATAACTTGGTTTATGCGGGTTTTAAACACCCGCCCCACACCCTTCCCACAGATTTTGGGGGTAACTTCGCAGCGTGTGACCTGCGGTTTTCCCCTCTATCCACATTTTCCGCTCTGGTTACTACTAACCACTATATAGAGAGATAAGAGGTGGATAGATACGAACTGTTGGTTAAAACTTTAAGTAGTTAGGATTTGAAGGATAAATAAAGAAAAGGTGGGTAAATGAAGTTTGTAGTTGAAAGAGATTCCTTAGTTGACGCAGTCAACTGGGTTTCAAAGTCGATTTCAAACCGGCCAATCACCACAGCTTTGTTAGGAATTGTTATTGATGCAACGGACGAGATCACATTATCTGGCTCAGATTTAGAAACATCCGCCAAAGCAAAGTTTAAAGCAGAGATTTCCCAAAAAGGAAAAGTTTTAGTTCCAGGAAAATTACTAGCTGAAATCTCACGTTCACTTCCCGCCAAACCAGTTACCTTTAATTTAGAAGGAAGTAGAGTTTTAGTAACCGCAGGCAGCGCCAAATTTACTTTGCCAACCCTGCCTCTTGTTGAATACCCAACCTTGCCAGAGTTACCGAGCGCATCTGGAAGTTTAAACTCAGATCTTTTTGCAACTGCGGTAAACCAAGTAGCAATTGCCGCTGGTAAAGATGATTCACTACCAACATTAACTGGAGTTTTTGTTGAGATAAATAAAAACCAAATCACATTAGCTGCAACTGATCGCTATCGATTAGCGGTTCGTGAATTAACATGGAGTGCGCAGGATGCAAATATTGAAACCACCTCTTTGCTCCGCGCTCGCACATTAGCTGACGCTGCAAAATCTTTAATTGGTAGTAACCAAGTAACAATTGCGTTGGCCCCTGCAAACACAAATGAAAAACTAGTTGGGTTTATATCTGACGGAAAAACTATGACATCACGGGTTTTAGATGGCTCCTTCCCGCCATTTAGACACCTACTACCAAGTGAATCAACCGCGGATGCAATCATTGAGGTTGCACCCCTACTTGATTCAGTTCGCCGGGTTGCGTTAGTAACTGATAAGACTGTGCCGCTACGTCTTAACTTTTCAAACAACTCACTACAACTTGAGGCCGGCACAGGCGATGAAGCACAAGCTAGTGAGAAATTAGATATCAATTACAAGGGTGAAGATATAAATATCGCCTTTAACCCAACATTTTTAACCGATGGCTTAACTGCAATCAACACTGCTTTTGTTCACATTGCATTTACTGGCGCTAATAAACCTGCTGTTTTAACCGGGCAGAGTGAAGCAGGAAGTGCGCCAATTACAAACTATAAGTATTTGTTAATGCCAATGCGTTACTCCTCATAAATATAAAAATTTAAATTAGTGTTAATCACCAACCTAAATCTCACCAACTACCGCTCCTACACAACCTTAGATCTTCAACTAAATAACAAGGTTTCAATCTTTGTTGGTAAAAACGGTGAGGGTAAGACAAATATTGCTGAGTCCATTCTTTACTTAACCTTTTTAAACTCACACCGAGCAAGCGGCAACACCCCGTTAATTAAATTAGGAAATCAATCTGCATATATTCGCGCTAAAGTTAAATATCCAGAGCGCGAAATTTTAGTTGAGCTAGAAATCAATGGCGAGAAAGCAAACCGGGCGAAGGTAAATCAAAATCCAGTCCGCAGCCAAAAAGAGATTTTTGGAATTGTTCAGACAATTTACTTCTCACCAGAGGATTTAGATATTGTAAGAGGTGATCCAAGTGAGCGCCGAAGATTTATTGATCAACTGTTAACTTTAAGATCTCCCCGTATTGCAGGTGTTATTACCGATTACGAACGAGCGGTCAAACAACGAAACTCACTCCTTAAAACCCGGGCCTCAAATGATGCGTTAGCACCTTGGGATAAACAGGTAGCCGATTTTGGTGGACAGTTAATAGCACTTCGCATGTCAGCCCTAGTTGAGTTAAAACCATTATTTAATCAGATTTATAAAGAGATCTCAGATACAAAACCAGCTGAGATAATATATAAATCCTCTATTGAAAATCCATCAACTGATGATAAAGAGAACACATTAAAAATTATGGATAAGTTAATTATTAACCGAGGCGCTGAGATTGAGCGCGGCTTAACTTTATGCGGCCCACACCGCGATGATTTAACTTTAATGTTAGGAGACCACCTAGTTAAAGGTTATGCCAGCCATGGTGAGTCTTGGTCGATTGCACTCTCATTAAAACTTGCCACCTATAATTTATTAAAATCAGATGGACTATCACCCATTTTAATACTAGATGATGTTTTCTCTGAGCTAGATGAAGACCGTAGAGAAAAGTTAGCCCAGATTGCCCAAAACGCTGAACAAACTTTAATCACCGTTGCGGTGGAGAGTGACTTACCTAAATCATTAACAGGTGAAAAGTTTTTAGTAAAAAATGGATCGGTAAGTAAAATATGAAAAGTGATTTAGCAAAAGAGTTATATAAGTTTTATCGCTCAGGTTTTAGAAAAAACCGAGGCGGCGAAGGGTCACATGAGGTGCGGCAGAAAATAGGTGACCCACAATCATTAGAGAGTGTTTTATCTGAGGTTATCTCTGGCCGTAATTGGAGCAAGGGTGTGGCAGAGGGAAATTTATTTAGCGATTGGCGGCAAATAGTAGGGGACGAGATATCAGAGCACACCACACCAATCTCATTAGTTGATGGCAGATTAACAATTCAATCTTCATCATCTGCTTGGGCAACACAGATGCGGCTGATGCAAAATGAATTACTAAATACAATCTCAAATTCAGCACCTGGTGCTTTAGTTGAAGAGTTAAATGTGATCGGTCCAAATGCGCCAAGTTGGAAGAAGGGTTTGCGCTCAATTAGAGGAGCTAGGGGGCCTAGAGATACCTACGGCTAGTAACCACCTACAAAAGTTCTGTAAAACCCCCTGATTTACACCACAAAACCCTTTTTAGGGTAATTCTAAAAGCCATTCACCGATAGGATTACTGCATGTGCCGAGCAAAAAGCGGCCAGGATCGCCTATAAGAGAGTTTGGAGGTAGATGGTGCCGACCAAAAGCAGCACAGAACAAGCTAAATCAAAAAAAGAGCATAAAGGTTATGACGCATCAAATATCACCGTACTTGAAGGATTAGATGCGGTTAGAAAAAGACCAGGTATGTATATCGGTTCAACTGGTGAACGAGGATTACATCATTTAGTTTATGAAGTAGTTGATAACTCAGTTGATGAGGCGCTCGCAGGTTATTGCACAGATATAAATGTAATTTTACAAAAAGATGGTTCAGTAAAAGTAGTTGATAACGGCCGCGGAATTCCGGTTGACACACATCCAGTTGAAAAAAAGCCAGCACTTGAAGTTGTACTTACAGTTTTACACGCCGGCGGAAAATTTGGCGACGGTGGTTACTCAGTTTCTGGCGGCTTGCACGGCGTTGGTATCTCAGTTGTTAACGCATTAAGTACTGATCTATCAGTTGAGGTTAAACGAGATGGATTTCATTGGAGTCAAAGTTATAAATTAGGTGTTCCTACCGCACCCCTTAAAAAAGGAAGTGCCACCGAAGATTCTGGCACCACAGTTATTTTCTGGCCATCTAAAGAAATTTTTGAGACCACTGATTTTTCATTTGAAACTTTATCTACTCGGTTTCGCGAAATGGCATTTTTAAATAAAGGTTTGATTTTAACTTTAACTGATGAGCGAGCAGGGCATGTGGATGAAAAAGGAAACCCATTACATGTTAAGTATGAGTATGCCGGTGGAATAATTGATTTTGTTAAACACTTAAATTTATCAAAGGGTGAAACCCATAAATCAATTATCTCCTTTGAGAGTGAAGATAGTAAAAACAAAATGTCACTTGAGGTGGCAATGCAGTGGAACACTGGATTTTCTGAATCTGTTTACACCTTCGCTAACACAATTAATACCCAAGAGGGCGGCACCCATGAAGAGGGTTTTAGAACTGCGCTCACCTCAATTGTTAACAAGTTTGGCGAAGAGTGGGGATTTATTAGAAAGAAAGAGGATCGCTTAACTGGTGATGATGTTCGGGAGGGTTTAACCGCAATTGTCTCCATCAAAATCGGTGAGCCACAATTTGAAGGACAAACAAAGACAAAACTAGGTAATACTGAAGCTAAATCATTTACTCAAAAAGCAATGAATGATCACCTAACATCTTGGTTTGAAAAAAATCCAAGTGAAGGAAAAGATATTGTTAGAAAATCTATTGATGCCGCCGCCGCCCGAGTTGCAGCACGTAAAGCACGTGATTTATCTAGAAACCGCAAAGGTTTATTAGAAGGACGTGGCATGCCAGGAAAGCTAGCTGATTGCCAATGGACTGAACCAGAAAAATGTGAACTTTACATTGTTGAGGGAGATTCTGCTGGTGGCTCAACAAAAGGCGGACGTGACTCTAGATATCAAGCAGTACTGCCAATCCGTGGAAAGATTTTAAATGTTGAAAAGGCAAGAATTGATCGAGTATTACAAAACAATGAAGTGCAAGCATTAATTACCGCACTTGGCACCGGCATCCACGATGATTTTGATTTAGCAAAACTTAGATACCACAAAATTATTTTGATGGCAGATGCGGATGTTGACGGTCAACACATTAGAACCTTGTTGTTAACTTTATTGTTTAGATTTATGAAACCATTAATTGAAAATGGTTTTGTTTATTTAGCTCAACCCCCGCTATATAAATTAAAGTGGGGCGGTAAAGAGCCAGTTCAATACGCATTTAGTGATAAAGAGCGTGATGGCTTTATTCAAATGGGATTAGACAACGGTAAGCGCCTACCAAAAGAGGATGGTATTCAACGATTTAAAGGATTAGGTGAGATGCCAGCAAAAGAGTTATGGGACACCACAATGGATCCAGCAACTAGAGTTTTAATTAAAGTAACTCTTGAAGATGCAGCTGCCGCCGATGATCTATTTTCTGTACTAATGGGTGAAGATGTTGAGCTGCGCAGATCATTTATTCAACGCAATGCTAAAGATGTTAGATTCTTGGATATTTAATAGAAGCAAATTATGGATAAAACATTTACTGACAACGAAGGTGAACATGGGCGCGATCGCCAAGAATCTGTTGACCTACAAGTTGAGATGGCAAGGTCATATCTAGATTACGCAATGAGCGTAATTGTTGGTCGAGCACTTCCTGATATTAGAGATGGATTAAAGCCAGTACACCGCCGAGTTTTATATGCAATGTATGACGCCGGTTATCGACCAGATAAGGGTTATTACAAATCATCTCGAATTGTTGGAGATGTTATGGGTAATTACCATCCACATGGTGACACCGCGATTTATGACGCAGTAGTTCGTTTGGCCCAATTCTGGTCACTTCGTTACCCATTAATTGATGGCAATGGAAACTTTGGTTCTCCTGGTAATGATCCAGCTGCAGCCATGCGTTATACCGAAGCTCGGCTTGCACCACTTGCAATGGAGATGATGCGAGATATCGATGAAAACACAGTTGATTTCATTCCAAATTATGACGGTAGATCACAAGAACCAATCGTGCTTCCTTCTAGATTTCCAAATCTATTAGTTAATGGTTCTGCTGGTATTGCAGTTGGTATGGCAACAAATATTCCACCACATAATTTAAATGAGGTAATTGAGGCAACCTGTTTTGCATTAGAAAATCCAGATATGCCATCAGATCAATTACTTGCAAAGTTAATGACAATTGTTAAAGGTCCTGATTTCCCAACCAAAGCGTTAATTGTTGGCAGAGGCGGAATTGATGATGCCTACAAGACTGGCCGCGGCTCAGTAATTATGCGAGCGGTAGTTGAGGTCGAGGAGATTAATAAGCGCACCTGTTTAGTAGTTACTGAACTTCCCTACCAAGTTAACCCAGATAATCTTGCATTAAAAATTGCAGAGTTAGTTAAAGATGGCCGGATTAAAGGAATTGCAGATGTTAGAGATGAAGGCAATGAGCGTCTAGGCCAAAGACTTGTAATTGTTTTAAGAAATGACGCAGTTGCAAAGGTAGTTTTAAATAATCTTTACAAACACACCCAACTACAAGATTCATTTGGTGCCAATATGTTGGCATTAGTAGATGGAGTTCCTAGAACACTTCGGTTAGATGAGTTTATTCGTTACTACATTGATCATCAGGTTGAGGTAATTGTTCGCCGAAGCAAGTACCGATTGGTGGAGCGAGAAAAAAGAGCTCACATATTAAAAGGTTACTTAAAAGCGCTAGATGCACTGGATGCGGTTATTGCGTTAATTAGAGCAAGTAAGACGCCGGAGGAGGCAAGAACTGGTTTAATGAAATTGCTTGAGGTGGATGAATTACAAGCAAATGCAATCTTGGATATGCAACTGCGCAGAATTGCAGCCCTTGAGCGACAGAAGATTATTGATGAGCATGATGAGTTAATGGCTGATATCAAAGAGTTAAATATCATCCTGGCTAGCCCAGAAAAACAGCGCACCATAATCAAAACTGAGTTAACTGAGGTTGGTAGTAAATATGGCAACGAACGACGCACCCAAATAATTGCCGGTGACACCGATCTTTCAGTAGAGGATTTAATTCCAGATCAAGATGTGGTGGTAACAATTACTAAGGGTGGGTATTCAAAGCGAACTAAGGCAGATGCCTACCGCGCCCAAAAACGCGGTGGCAAAGGTGTTAAAGGTGCAGCTTTGAAAACTGATGATGTAGTTGAACATTTCTTTACCGCAAGTACACACAACTGGTTACTTTTCTTTACTAACAAAGGGCGGGTGTATCGCGCCAAAGTGCATGAACTACCCGATGCAGGCCGCGATGCCAGAGGACAGCATGTAGCAAATCTTTTAGCATTTAAACCCGATGAGGTAATTGCCCAAGTTATTGCAATCGAAGATTATAAAACCCAGCCATATTTAGTAATCGCAACAAAGGCTGGCATTGTTAAGAAGACGCCGTTAGTTGAGTATGACTCACCACGTAGTGGTGGCTTAATTGCAGTCTCACTTAAAGCAAATGATGAAGTTGTTTCTGCAACATTGGTAAGTGAAAAAGAAGAGCTGTTATTAGTTTCAAAGATGGGAATGTCACTTCGTTTTGCAGCCAATGATGAAAATCTTCGCCCAATGGGCAGAGGAGCAACGGGTGTGATTGGTATGAAGTTTAGAAAGGGTGACAACTTGTTGGCGATGGCAGCAATTAGTAGTGATAATAAAAATTATGTATTTACCGCTACCGATGGTGGTTATGCCAAACGAACAAAACTTGAGGAGTATCGAACTCAAGGAAGAGGTGGTGTTGGTGTTAAAGCGGCCAAGATTGATGAAGATTCTAGAGGCGTTTTAGTTGGCGCGATGATTGTGCAGGAAAGCGATGAGATCCTTGCGATCTCATCGGCTGGCACAGTTATGCGCACACCATTGACGCAGATTAGAGAGACTGGGCGGGACACCTTGGGTGTACGGCTGGTAAACCTAGATGCTGGAATCTCAGTAGTATCTGTCACTCGCTTAGTTGATGATCTTGATTAAGCGTCTGTCGAGAAGATTGAAGAGGTACTAAATAACCGCTTTTGGTTGCGCAGTACTTCCTCAGGTAGCCTTCACCAGCAATATGGGCCTATAGCTCAGCCTGGTTAGAGCGCTTCCCTGATAAGGAAGAGGTCTGTGGTTCAAGTCCACATAGGCCCAC
>Ga0214919_10002731_pt1 | contig 27378 bp, 25 predicted proteins | sample LL1503_MetaG_FD_177994 | JGI IMG/M metagenome (GOLD analysis project Ga0214919, IMG submission 177994) | Freshwater microbial communities from Lake Lanier, Atlanta, Georgia, United States - LL-1503 | ecosystem: Environmental > Aquatic > Freshwater > Lake | place: USA: Georgia | collected...
CCAGCAGAATCACAGTACATTGCTATCATGTTGAAAACCAATTAATTAAATGGCAACCATCTCGTCAAGACTTGCTGGGCATACCAAGCCTTTGGCTCAAGCCGGCGTGCCGGTGATGGTCCTGCTCATCCTGGTCATGATGCTCGTGCCTCTGCCGGCACTCCTGCTTGACCTGCTTTTCACGCTCAACATTGGCATGGCCATCATGGTGTTGATTGCAGCTTTGAATGTGAAGAACTTCAAGGACTTTGTCTCTTTTCCTACGCTGTTGCTCATAACCACCCTCATGCGCTTGTCGCTCAATGTGGCGTCTACGCGCATTGTGTTGTTAAATGGCCACTCTGGCACCGATGCGGCGGGCAAGGTCATTGAGTCGTTTGGGCAGTTCCTCATTGGCGGCAATTTCACGGTGGGGGTGGTGATTTTTATCCTCATCACCATCATCAATTTCGTGGTCATTACCAAGGGCTCGGGGCGTGTGGCCGAGGTGTCTGCGCGCTTTGCCTTGGACTCTATGCCTGGCAAGCAGATGGCCATTGATGCCGACATGAATGCGGGCCTCATCAAGCAAGAGGAGGCCAAGCAGCGGCGCCAAGAGGTGGCGCAAGAGGCTGACTTTTTTGGCTCGATGGACGGTGCTTCTAAGTTTGTGCGCGGCGATGCCATTGCCGGCATTCTCATTTTGGTCATCAACCTCATTGGCGGTTTGATCATTGGCATGATTTCGCACAACATGAGCTTTAGCAAGGCGCTCACCATTTACGGCACGCTCACGATTGGCGATGGTCTGGTAGCGCAGGTGCCAGCGCTCATTATTTCTACGGCTGCTGGTATCTTGGTCACGCGTGTGGCCACCGAAGACGATTTCTCGGAGCAGCTTTCCAAGCAGATGAGTAGCAACCAAAGCGCGCTGTTCATTGCGGCGGGTGTGCTGGGCCTGTTGGGGGTGTTGCCCGGCATGCCGCATGGCACCTTCATTACTTTTGCGCTGTTGTTTGCTGGGTTGGCTTACATGATTAGGCGCAAAGCGGCTAACGTGGTCAGCGACGCTGCGGCATTCAACAAAGACGATGCCGCCCGCCAAGAGTTGGGCTGGACCGATGTGCCGGTGGTGGAGCCTTTGTGTCTTGAGTTGCCCTACCGCCTCATTCCGATGGTGGACAAAGGCGAAGACAGCGATCTGATTAAGCGCATTCGGGCCATTCGGCGAAAGTTTATTTCTGACATGGGTTTTCTCACACCATCGGTGCACATTCGCGATAACTTGCAGCTGCCGCCCGAAACTTACCGCTTCTTAATCTATGGCGGTGAAGTGGGCCGGGGTCAATGTCTGCCTGATCGTTTGTTGGCCATCGCCCCTGAGGGCGTCGACCCCATGCCAGGCTTGCAAATTCGAGACCCATCGTTTGGCATGCCGGCCACTTGGATTGAAACCAGCAGCCGAGAATTTGCCATCAGCCGAGGCCACACAGTGGTGGAGCCAGCCGTGGTGATGGCCACGCACCTAGACACCCTGATTCACCGTCATGCCAGCGAATTGTTAGGACGACAAGAAACTCAAGAGTTGCTTGATCACTTCAAGGGCAGCTTTCCCAAGTTGGTGGAAGATGTGGTGCCCAAGGTGGTGTCTTTGGCGTTGCTGCAGCGCTTGCTGCAGTTGTTGCTTGAAGAAGGCATCAACGTGAAGGACCTGCGAACCATTTTGGAAGTGGCCGCAGAGCACGCCCCCAAAACTCCCGAGCCTTTGGACATTCTGCCCATGGTGCGGCAAGCACTGCGCCGAACCATTGTGCAAAACGCCTTGGGCAGTGGCCAACAAGCCCGCGTGTTGGGTGTACAGCCCGAGTTTGAACGCCTCATCGAGCAGGCCATTGGTACCGCGGCAGTCGCGCCCGATGGTGTGATTGAGCCTTCGCTCATGCGTCTCTTGGTACAAGAAATTTCTACGCACGTGGACGACATGGAGGCTAAAAACTTGCCGCCAGTGATTGTGTGCAACCCCCGCACACGACTGACGTTTGCAAGAATTGTGAAAAAGATTCGCAGCCAAGCCCATGTGTTGGCCATGACAGAGTTGCCGCTAGACACGCAACTCACGTTTGAGAAATTCTTGTGTTCTCAAGCAAGTGCGGGCTAAATCAAATATAAACACCACAAAGCGGAGTAACTCTTTCAAATGGCCCCCCACAAAATCATTGCAGCCACCACCACCGAAGCGCTCAAGCTGGTTCGCGAGCAAGTGGGTGGCGATGCTTTGGTTTTGTCCACCCGAGATACAGCAGAGGGTGTTGAAATTGTGGCCATTTCGCCTGAAGCGCTGGCCAAAATGTCGCAGCGCTCTGAAGTCAAAGTGGCGCCTGCTGTGAAACCGCCCGCAACGGGGCCTGCTTCCAGTGGTGAAGGCAGTTTCAAGTCGCAGGGTCCTGGCAATTCCCCAAGTTTTGCAGCAGCAACGCCTGCAGCGCCAGCATCTGAAGACAAACGCGTCGACAAACTGTTGGCCGAGTTTTCTGAAGTAAAGCAGTTGCTTCAAACGCATTTGTCTGCCCGAGCCTGGGACGATATGCAAGCGCAGTCCACAGAAAAAGCCGAAGCTCTGCGGGTCTTGCTGAATGCTGGTTTTTCTCCTCAACTGTGTGGCGAAATGGCCGATCAGTTAAGTGCTCAAGGTGCCTCCGATGTGCCCCTGATGGACCGCTTGCAAGTCTTGCTCGAATCTAAAATTCAAACGCTTGACCCGCTCTCTGTGTTTGACCCCGGTGGTGTGTTCGCTTTCATTGGCCCTACTGGCGTCGGCAAAACCACTGCCATTGCCAAAATTGCGGCACGCTGTGTACTGCGCTATGGCCGCGACCAATTGGCTTTGCTCACCACCGACACTTTCCGCATCGGTGCGCAAGAGCAACTCAAGGTTTACGCCAAAATCATTGGCGTACCGGTGGTGTCGTTGCGCGACAGTGAAGACTTGGCCTCCAAGCTCAGCAGCATGAAAGACCGCCGCGTTATTTTGCTAGACACGGCCGGTGTGAGCCAGCGCGACACACAAATGCTGGAGCAATCACAACTTTTGCTAGAAGGCGCGCCCGCACTCAAACGCATTTTGGTGATGAGCAGTACCACCGATTTGCGCACGCAAGAAGATGTGATCTTGATGTACCAAATGGCCGAGAAAAATGAAAAATCTCGCGCTGTGACTGCGGCCATCATTACCAAAACAGATGAAGCCGCACAAATAGGCCCTGTGCTGGATTGCCTCATTCGCCATCAATTGCCGCTCATGTTCTTGGCCAATGGCCAGCGTGTGCCAGAAGACTTGAGCCAAGCCAATACGGCGTACCTCAGTCATCGAGCTTTGCGCCCGCGCATGCTTTCAAGCCGCTTGAACATTCCAGACGATCAAATTCCTGTTCACATGGCTGACCAATTGAACGATTGGGTCAAGGCTTCATGAGCGAACCGGCTACCTTGAACGGCCTCAAAGACCAAGCCGATGGTCTGCGAGAGTTGTTTGGTCAAACCTCGCCACCCGTGCATGTGGTTTGCTGTCCCAGCCGGCCCGCACTTGCTTTGTCTTTGGTCAGTGAACTCAGTCAAAGCCTCATTGCACTTGAACGCACCGTGATGTGGGTTGACGAAATTGACTTTGCGCATCGCGAGCAGTGGCCTTTGCCTTGCAAAGTGAAATTTGATTTGTCTAAAACACTTCAAGGTTTTGTTGACCTTGAACAAAGCGTGACGCCCTTGCAGCCTACGCTTTGGTATGGCTTGTCATTGCACACATCTCGAATCAGTGAAGGCGTGCAAACGCTGTCGGATCGACTCATGCGAAGCGGCGTTGAATTTGACAGCGTCATTGTTTCAACGGCTGCACTGAAAGCCGAGAGCTTCAAGCACTATGGCAACCGTATTCACTGCACAGCACTGACGGGGTGTGAACCTCAAGAGCTCAATCAAACCTTTGAGTGGCTGTCGCACACCCAAGAGCAAACTCCTGTTGCCTCATGGAGTTTGGTACTGGCCGGCGAAGCAGGCAGCGCAGAAAGCAGTGTGGTTTGGGCTGAAGAAAAAGTGCGAACCAATTTGGGCCCCCACGTGAAAGTCCTCGGACACCTTGAAACACCGCTTGTGCAGCTGCCTTTGAACGGTGCTTGGAATCGCTGGCCCGAACTGACCGCCAAACTCGCCAACCACCTTTTGATTCACTAGCATGCCGCCAAAGTATCAACAAGATCTGGGCGAGCAGCTCAAACAATACCAACCCTTGGTGAGGCGCATTGCTTCGCGAATTGGTTCTAAATTGCCAGCCAATGTGATGCTGGACGACTTGATACAAGAAGGCATGACGGGATTGCTAGATGCGTTGCAACGTTATGTGCCTCAACACAACCAAAGTTTTGAGGCCTATGCCAGCATGCGCATTCGAGGTGCCATTTACGATGCTTGCCGCAAAGAAGACATCTTGCCGCGCAACCAGCGCGATCAACTTGATTTGCTTGAAAAAGTAACGCGGCGCTTAGAGCACAGCTTGGGCCGACTGCCGACGGAGCAAGAAATTGCCAAAGAAGCGGGCGTGTCCATTGAAGAATATTTTGTGGTCATTGACACCTTCGTGAACGTCATGCCCATCGACGATGTGCCCGAGAATTTATTGCCCACCGATTTTTCTGCAGATCCTTTAGAAAAGGTGTCGGGGCAACAGTTTTTAGGACAGGTGGTGGGTATTTTAAAAACGCTGCCAGAAAAACAGCGTTTGGTGATGGCCTTGCATTACCAAGAAGATTTGTCTTACCGAGAAATTGCGGCAGTGTTAGACCTCACGCCGGGTCGCATCAGCCAGCTTCACACGCAGGCCATGATTGCCATTCGAGCCATGCTCAATGTTTAGAATTTGCCCAGCAATTGCCCGCCGCCTAAAAACGACACGCCGCCTTCACTGGAATAAGTAGCGCCCGCAGAAGACTGCGCGGCGTATGCCTGAAGCGCAGCATTGCGCTGCATGGCCAAGCGGATGAGTTCACCGTTGACGTGATGGTCTGAACGGGCCTGCGCTAGGCGATCGTTCAATTGTTTTTGCTGTGCTTCGGGGTAAGTGGCGATGAGTTGTTTTAAACCGTCTACGCCACCAGGGTGATTCTCTAGGCCTTTAAGAGCCATTTGACTGTTTAAGATGGCGGCCTCTAGTCCGGGCAATGCGTGATTTTCTAAGGTAATGCGCAACTCACTCACGGCCAGAGCCACTTGCTCTACCAGGGCGTGAGTGCTTTCAAATGTCATGGAGCCTAAGCGTTGTCTGTCAATTATTGGGGTGTTACTTGGATTTACTTGCGCCCTGCGCGAACCGCAGCGACTGCATCGCCCAACAAGTTGCCAGCCACTTTGTTGTAATCAATTTCAAAGGTGCCATCTGCCAAGCGCTGGCGAATTTCTTTCACCAACTCGATGTCGAGCTTGTCACCTGCATGGGCTTGCACTGCAGCGCTGGTGCCGGCGTTGGCTTGTGCCGCCACAGCCGCATCACTGATACCAATGCGCACTGCCGGCTCAGATTTTTGAGGGGTAGTTTGTTGCAAAGCAGGCGCAGTGGCACCTCCCTGAAGGCCAGGCGCCTTGGGTTGTCCCAATCCCCGAATGTCATTTTTGATCACCATGATTTACCTCATTCCATCACAACTTCAACCACGCCCTGCGAAACAGCGGTGCCTTGAATAATTTTGCCATCAGAGATACGTACTTTAACTGATGCCCCCAAAGCCGCGTCAGCCAGAGCTTGTCCTGACGCATCGATTGCAAATCCGCGGCCCAATATAGCCACCCGAACTTGGTCTCCCAGTTTGATTACGGACATTTGTTTGAAATCGTTTAGTCGAAGTGGATTTCCAGGCTGTTGAGCCCGGCTGAGCTCCATGTTTTTGAGCCAATCTGGGCTGTCCACCAAGCTGTCGCCCATCTTGGACAGGTCGCCGTCCACCCATTTCCAGTCGCTGGGCGAGAGAATTTGCCCTGACTTCAAGGGTCTGGCGGCAACCAAATACCGACCATTGACCGCCACATACAGACTCAGCAGCCGGGTCCATCCCCGGCCTGCATCACACTTCAAATTCAAGTACAACTTGCCCCAGGCCTTGTCTTTTCTCAAGAGCTCAACCGTGGGTTGTTTAGAACAAACAGGAAACTCCAGCTTGCTTGGCTCCCACTGAATGCTGAATACCCGCCCTTCTAAAGAAGGATGCTGAGCCAGAAACTGTTTTACGGTTTCTTCCGACTGAACGCTTAATGCGGCTTGGGCGGTGCTTGCCAAGCAGAGGATGAATCCAAAAATGGGTAGAAAAGTACGCATTACCGGGCCCGTCAAGCCATGCTCAAGCAATAATAAATATCGCCCATGGCATCCAAAGCCACCCCCGAGATGCCTTCAGGCTTGGCCACGTCCTGCGGTACCGCAAAAATATTCATGTTTTGGGCTGGAAGCACACGCTCCACTTTCAGTGTTCTGGTGGAGAGGCCGGAGCAGACAGTTAAGGCGCCGTCAAAGCCTGAGCCTTCTGAATGGGCGTCAAACTGGATGAATTCACCGGCGCCCACGGCATAGCGCTGACCATTTTGAAGGTAAGGCGTCATGCGCATTCGAGCAAGGCTGCAAGGGAACACCAAGCGGTAGCCTTCTGCCAAGCGATTCACGTGGCCTGAAACACTCGACATGCACTTTCCCAGTGCTTGAAATTCTTCATTGCTTAAGTTCAAACCCAGCCAGTCCATGTAAATGGTGAGGCTTCGAGACTGCGCCTGAATGCTCCCGGCTTGGGCTCCCAACTCTCTCAAGGGGTCTAGCAAATCCAGCAAATTGGTATCAAGCCAAACGTCTTGCATGGCTTGCGCAGAGATGGGAAAAAGTTGCGACAAAGGCACCTGACCCACACGCAGGGTCCAGTCTTGCATTTCGCTGAGCAGGGCGTCCATTTGAGCGACCGTGCGCTCGTCGTCGCGCTGGTTCACAATGCGTGCGTTTTGAATGAGGCTCAGGCCTTTCATTCGCATGGCCCTGAAGCCAGGATCGGCAGGGCTTAAGTGTTGCAAATGCGCAGCCTTGGGGGCGACAGCTTCAAAGCCGCTCAGTGATGCTGTATCGCGTGATACCAAAACTTGAAGTCGAGAGGCCCAAGGGCTGAATACTTTCAGTTGTTCATCAGGCTGCGCAATGTGCCCCAATTGGATATCCTTCAAAGCGCTTGTCAGGTGCGGCAGCAAACCTTGGGCTACATCCAAAACACTGGGCTGCCCCAGTGTCAGTTGCCGTGCAACGTCTTCAACCAAACTGGTGGCCGTGTCCATGCCCAAAACCGACAATGCGCCTGCCAAATCGCGGGCATACAAGGCACCCTGTTGCATGTCCACGGAGCCCACTTGAATGCTGCGGGATAAACCCGCCAAGCTGAGTTCAGCATCCGACACCACCAAAGACAAATGGTCAAACTGATGGGTTGCCATGCGGTCTCCCCATTGATTTTTGGCGACTTGCACCTTCAAACCGTTGGCCATCGGGCACATCTTCCACGGCAACTTGCAATTGATTCGAGAGCTCTCGAAGTTGTTGGGTCATGCGCTTGACCGAATTTTTGAGATTGGAAATTTGCAACATCATGGCCACCACTTCTTGGTCGTTGCCCGTGGTCTCTGTTGTCTGCAAGTGTTCTTTGAGAATGGCAAACGAGCGGCCCAAATCGGATGCGGTGGTTAAGACGGTTTGAATACCCTCCGTCGTGAACGCCAAGTCGTACACCAAGTTTTCATGGGTAGCACCCGAACAAAATTGAAGGTGAATATTGAGGAGTTTTTCTCGCAAGAGCATGAGCTCATTTTCCAAGTCGGCCTGCATCCGTGAAGCAGCTCGCCATGCTTGATCTTCTAAAGATTTTTGAGGCGTTTCCAAGGGCTTGTTCATGGCTTGCTGCAGAAGTTTCGACTGCTCGAGCAGTCGATTGAAGTCGGCAATCAGGTCTTCTTGTTGGGTGACTGAGGTGGCCAGGGGTTGCGTGACGTCACGCAAGGTATTCTCCAATTGCTGTGTGAGCGAAAGCCATTTTTGGGACAAGATTTTCAAATGCTGTTGGCGCGAAATGTTGCCCGCCAACAGCACCAAAAGACCTATCACCAAAAGACCCATGGCACCCATCAAGCCTTCTGCGGTATTGCCAGGAAAGGCCAGTTGCGACCAAGAAAAGGGGGCTGGCGCAAGAACAACTTGGGGGACTGGCGGCAACTGGTCAAGCGAAGCCAACAAACGCTCGTGAGCTGACCACACTTTGCGCAGTTGTTCATCGGCCGTCCGAATGCTTTGCATCAAGTTGTTGGAGTTTAGCGCGTTCAGCAGAGCTTGCGCAGCCTTGGCCTGAACGGCGTTGTCAGTGAGTTTGGCCTCGCTCTCTAAAGCGTCCATTTGCGCGTTGATTTGTTGCCAAGGGGCTTTGGAATTGATGAGCATGGCCCAAGTCAATGGGGGCGTGACTGTGACAGACTTGGCCGCACCGGCCAAAGGCGCAGTGAGTTTGACCCACTCTGCAACTGCCACACTGAACTCACGAAAGGCAGTGAGGGGTGCAGATGCCTGGGGTGAAATTGCGCCCTTGGGTTTGTAAAGCGCGCTCAATGCATCTCGAGTTCGCAAAAAATGAAGCGTGGACTCTTTGGACAGGAGGAGGGCGTTGAGGTTTTCCAGAATGAGGTTGGCGCGGCCTGGCCAAGTTTGGGCGTCGCGAGAATCTTCGGGTGCCTGAATGGCTTTGGCCGAGGCTTGAGAAAAATGGGTCAACAAAGCAATCCATTCCCCCATGTCGGCAAACAACTCGGGTGTGAGTTCTTGATCGGCAGCCAAGCTGCTCTTCAAACGCCCCATGCCTTCAATCACTTTGGCATGCGCTTGCGCCATGTTGTCTTGTGATTTGTCAGGCGGCGGAGGGGCGATGGCCACGCCAATCCAAAGGCTGACCATCAAGAGCACACAGCCGATTGAGATGAGCCAAGAAAGAAAAGTCCAAACGCGGCCGTTGCTGTCGCGCTGCATCTCGAGGCTGAGTTTTCTTCCTTCAAGCATGCATCACCCCAGATCGGTGAACAACCGTCCAACTTTGGCCATCGTGATCTAAAGATGCCAAGCCAGACTTTGCCCAAAAAGGACCGACCACCGATTGCACGCGACAGCCCATGATGGCGGGCATTGCGGGGTGCAACACGAGAGCCCATTGTGTCGACTCATCTGACCCTTGAGCGTTATGCTTGGAAGTCGTGGCGAAACACTCTGAAAAAGCCGTCATGAAGATCACGCAGCCATCATGCACCGCGACATCTAAATTGATGTTGCTTGAATTTGAGAGGCTGGTTTTAAAAACGGCTGAAATGCTGTTCAGAGAAATGGCATAGTTGCTACCTTGCCATTGCACGCCTAGCCATTGAAAAAGGGGACCACTTGAAAGTGGCCTGTTTTCTAGATCAGAGGGTATGTTTTCAAGCATATTTTCGTTTCAATATTAACACCGCCGCTGCCCAAATGAGTCGATTCCCTCAATGAGAGCGGATGAGGTAACTTAGGGGACAAGATCTTGCACACAATTGAAAGAGGCTAGACAATGGACTTTTTCAAGGGGTGTGAATGAAAAAAGACAATTTGATGTGGGGACTATTTGGCGCAATCCTCTTGCTGTCCGGTTGCGGAAGCTCTGGCCAAGCTCAAATGACGCCAGAAAAATTCAAAGACATGTATTCAATCCTGTTGAAGCTGGATGAATTGAAAAAGAAAGAAATCATCACTGAGGCTGAGTTTCAATTGCAAAAAAAGAAGCTCTTGGGGGATGAAAAGGCGCCTTGAAAAAATACCTTTTTAGAGCACAAAGAAAAACACCGTAAGCACTTGCGTACTTACGGTGTAAATTTGGTGGCCTGGAGTGGAATCGAACCACTGACACGCGGATTTTCAATCCGCTGCTCTACCAACTGAGCTACCGGGCCTGAGAGAGAAGCGGGATTATAGCATCAGAAAATTGAGCTTTCTAAGGGGTAATTCGGGGGTCTTTAAGGGCGGATGGAGTGATAAGGTCAGGGCGTGAATGCTACCTCTTCCCCCCACGCCGACATCGTCCTCATTGACTCTGCCTACGCCGCGCGCCGGCTCTTCTTCACTCTCTTGCTCATGACCCTTGGGGGCAGCAGCATGTATGTGGTGTCTGTGGTCTTACCCGAAGTTCAAAAAGAATTTGGCATCTCAAGGGCGGATGCTTCTTTGCCTTACACCCTCATGATGCTGGGCTTTGGTGCGGGTGGTTTGGCCATGGGCAAATTGGCCGACCGGTGGGGTGTGCATGTGGCGTTGTGGTTAGGCAGCTTTGGCATTGGCAGCGGATTTATTTTGGCCGGTCTGGCGACCAATATTTGGTGGTTCGCATTGGCCCATGGTTTGCTCATGGGTTTGTGCGGCAGTTCCGCCACCTTTGCGCCTTTACTTGCCGACACATCCCTTTGGTGGAACAAGCGCCGCGGCATTGCGGTAGGTGTTTGCGCAAGTGGCAATTATTTGGCGGGCAGCATTTGGCCAGCGCTCACACAGCAAGGTGTGGAAAGTTGGGGCTGGCGCGAAACTTATGTGTGGATTGGTGTGGTGTGTGGCCTGGGCATGTTGGTGCTGGCTTTTTTCATGCGCCAGCGGCCGCCCCTGCTAAGCTTGAGTGCGCCGGGCAGCGTGCAGTCCATGAGCTCAGAAAAACCTTTTGGTTTGTCGATTCCAATTGCCCATGCGCTCTTGTGTGTGGCGGGCGTCGCTTGCTGTGTGGCCATGGCCATGCCCCAAGTGCACATCGTGGCCTATTGCACCGACCTTGGTTTTGGCGCAGCACGGGGCGCCGAAATGATGTCGATCATGTTAGCTTGCGGTATTGTGAGTCGACTGGTGTCGGGTGCCATTTGCGATCGAATTGGCGGCTTGCGTACTTTGCTCTTGGGCTCGGTGTTGCAGGGCCTGGCTTTGCTGTTGTTCTTGCCCTTTGATCGCATGGTTTCACTGTATGTGATCTCTGCCTTGTTTGGTTTGTTTCAGGGCGGCATTGTGCCCTCGTATGCCATCATCGTGCGGGAATATTTTCCGGCGCAAAAAGCGGGTGTGCTGGTGGGCGCAGTCATCATGGCCACCATGATTGGCATGGCGCTGGGAGGTTGGATGTCGGGCAAGGTGTTTGATTTAACAGGCTCGTATCACGCGGCCTTTCTGAATGGCGTGCTCTGGAATGTGCTGAACATGAGCATTGTGGTGTTCTTGATGTGGCGGCTGAAAAAGAGCGCTTTGCTATAAGGGGCCGCCTGTCAAATAAACTGTGGCATGTGTTTTGCATCAAGGTTGTCAAGTACCTGATTTCTCCCTTTAGGAGTCGAAACTTTGACACATTCTCAAAAACGCCAACTGGCAGCTTCATCCGCGCTCACTCTGCGTCCTGTTTATTGGGCCAGTGCCTTGGCCCTTGGGCTGATGTTCAGCGCCACGGGAAATGCTGCCAATGTCAATTTACAGGGGCTGAAATCTAGCTTCAGCTACACGCCATTTGCGGGCGAGTCCTTGGAGCGAATCATTGCCAAAACCATGCCCAACAGTGAATTGACACCTGATTTGTTGGTGGAAGCTTTCAAGACGCTCAATCCCCAGCAGTTCAGCAAAGACGCTCAAAGTGTGGCCAAAACCAATCTGGCCATCAAGGTACCGAATCAAAATCAGCTTGCAAATTTGGTGGAATCGCAATTGAGCGATCAAAAAACAGAGAAGACGCCTGCCAAATCAGCCCAAGTCGAAGGCCGCCCGCAAGCCAAAGGCATGTTGGCCGGAACAAAAACAGCGACGCCCAAGGTCAACAGCAAAACGGAAAGCTGGGTTCACTTCCCATCCAAAATGTTGGCCTTGTCGAAAAAAGTAGAAAACTGGGTGCGCTTTCCCAACATGGCACCTGTTGAAACGGCTGATAGCCAAAACTGGGTTCGCTACGCAAGCGGACATGTCAATGGCAAGCTGCTTGGCGAACAAGCCAATTCACCCTCCGCCGAGTGGGTACGCTACCCTGTGGCCAGCGCTGATTAATTCGAAAAAATCTTACGCTCGTTCAAAGCTTGAATGGGGCGGGCGTTCATCTTGAATGGGAACTGCGTGATTTGTTCTTTGCCAATGTTCACTTGCGTCTTCAAAATGTAGAACTTCACTTTTTCCGTGCAAGGGGGCGTGGTCAGTGAGCCATCGTAGTGGAAGAATTCCATTTCGCGTGGCAGCAAGTTGGCAGGATTGAAAGCCACGTTGTCGGGTGCTACTTCGGGACCTTCTTTGGTGGGCGCATGCGTCCACAAGGTTTTGATGCCTGGATTTTCATTGCCCTCTTGCAACAACACACCCAACACTGCCAATTCGCCACCTTCGTTTTTGTGCACGAAGTGAATCACCATGGCAGAGGGCTTGCCATTGATGTGCTCTTCGCTCGGGCGGTGGAAGTGAAATTGCACGAGGTCAAAGGCCTTGCCGTCAATTCGAATTTTGCTACCGGGCGCTACATTGACCTGAATGGTATGGCCGTTGTTCACAATTTTCAGCGGGCCGAGTTTGTAGTCGGGCAACACACTGAAGCGAACTTTCTCAAAGGGGCCCTTGATGTTCAAAGGCGACTGTGATTTGCCTTTGGCGCAGGTGGGAAATTCTTTGCCCCATTTGTCTGGGCCCATTTCACCTTCATAGTCCCAATGGGCCACGTGTTTGTCTGCAGACTTATCATCTTTGCTGTGCGCATCTTTCTTGGCGCCATGACCGTCGTCTTTTTTGCCTGCGTCTTTGGCCGGCGCGCTGTGTGCGTCGGCTTTGCCGCCTTTTTCACCTTTTTCAGGTGCCGGATCTGCCGCGCACTCCGACATCACTTTCACTTTTTCGCCAGAAGCGACCAAGGCTTTTTGAGCTGCACAAACCAATTGCTGTTGACTTTTCCAGTCGGTCATTTCCAAAGCTTTTTGAAAGGCCTCGACAGTGGAAGGATCTTTGCGGCCATTTGTCAGCATGCGAATGCCAGCCAAGCCCAGTTGTTTGTCGGTGGAGAGCTTTTTGTCTTTGGCGTACAGCGCTTCCAAATCTTTCAGCACCGCGCCGTTGGCCAAAGCACCTTTCACCGCATACAACTCTTTAAGCTGAGCTTCTAAAGGTGGCAATGCCTCTTCAGCCGCTGTCAATTCTTCAGCGGCCGCTTCGACTTGTTGCTCAGCCTTTTCCAGTTTGTCAGTCAGCTCTGCAATTTCTTTGGCGGCATGGCCGTAGGCGCTCTTTTGAGTCAAGCCAAAGTAGCCCGCACCCGCTAGAGCGAGGATCAGTAAAACGATGGCAATGGTTCTTTTCATGTCAATTCCTGAATATCTACGTATTAATTTCGGCACCACAGCGCCAAACTTGAGCGTTTCTGCGCTATCTGTCTGCTCTGAAACTCACTCCACGACCGTCGGCTGTCGTTGCCAACCATTGCAGGCGCTGGGTTTTGCCTGCCACGGGGCTGCTGCTGATGTAGGCCACGCCGGTTAAGGCTTGGTTTTTGATAAAACACTGGGTGGCGTTGGGTGTGCTGAAGCTCACATTGAACAAATTCACGCCGCCAGCGGCAGGCGTGGTCTTGCCCGATGTAATTTGGCAGTCTTGTTGAAAATACTTGCTACCAATTGTGGCCATGTTGTAGGGGTCGTTGGTGGTGGGGTCGGATGTGAAGTTCAGTGAAAAGTTGTTGTCACTTCCAAAACCATAAGTCATCCGGCCAGTCCACCTGCCAGCCAATGAACTAGGCAAAGCAGGCGTGTCCATTTTCAAGTCAACGCTGGGCTCTAAGCTCCAAGGGATGGGCTGCGTTTGGATGGAGGCTAAACGAGTCACGAGTGAAAGTCTGCCAGCATAGGGTAATGACAATTCGGCAGATCCAGTTCGTAAAGTGGTCGTGTTGTAGGGAAAATAAGTCAGGGTGTTGACGTTGGCAATTTTGGTGCCGATGCCGGTGAGGGCTCCAGCAAAAATGTCGGGGTCTAGCGACAGCCCTGCCACAGGATCGGTTAGCGAATTGAAGTGCAATGCGTACATTTTGCCGGTAGCGCTTGTCGCGGAGTCGCGTGTGATGACAATCGTCAGCTCCTTGTCTTTCCATGTGGCGGTATAAACTCCGGGAACGATGGTTGTGCTTGTAGACGGATTGCTTGTGGGTGGCGCTGTAGGATCTGGGGGCGAGGGGTCAACCGGCGCACCGCCGCCAGGGCTAGAACTGCCACCGCCACAAGCCGACAGCAAGCCCGCAGCCAAACAGCAAACGACAGCCATGCGCCAAGTCGCTGAGCGAGTCGGCGGTTTGAGGCTGATCAATGGGCTGTCGGTAAACATAGTGAGGGTGCTTTGCGTTAAAGAGTGATTACTTTATAGTCGAGAGATGAACATGCTGACAAGAAATTTCAAATACGCCCTTCAAGCAGCGGTCTTTGGCCGAAGTTTTTCCGCTCTGGCACTTTGTTTGTCGCTCACCTTGCTTGGCACTGGCCAGGTTCATGCCGAATGGACCAAGGTTGATTCTTACGATGCTGGTACGTATTACATTGAAGCCAACAAGGTCAAGCGTTCGGGCTACTTGCGCAGTTTTTGGAGCGTGCTTGACTATAAGTACCCGCAAAAAACGTCGCGCGGTCTGCCTTACCAGTCCACACGCACGCACATGGAAATTGATTGCCGTCAAAAAACAGTGCATATCTTGTCTTTTTCCATGCACGCAGGTTCCATGTTGGAAGGAGAGGTCATTGACACGCAGGGCATCATGCGCGACTGGCAGTCTATTCCGCCAGACACGCCATTGGAAAAACTGCACAAAGTGGTTTGTACACGCTAACAGTCGCTTGCCTTGCAAGCTCATGGTTTGACCCATCCAGCCTGAAGCCAGTGCCAATAGTTGGGCTTGAAAGCCCAAGCCATGTTGTGAACCGATATCTCTTTGGAAAACACTTGGCCAGTGAGGTGATCTAGCCATGGGCTTTGCGCTTGAATCCGGGTCAGCCACTTTTGAGCGTCCGCCCCTGTGTCTAAATGGCCAGAAGCTTGAGGCCAATGAAAGCCTTCCTCTGAAGACAAATCTAACGCACCGCTCACGGGACCCGACATGCGATCGTGTACGCTGCCCCATTCGCGGCCTTTCAAAGCTTGCACACATCGCGCAATATTTTTCTCTACCCCTTGGATGTCGGAACTGTTGAAGCGAAGTTGCCCCAACACATTGTCGAAAAACACACAAGCTTGTGGATAGGTTTTTAACAAGTCTGGCAAGTGGGTCAATGCGTTCTGGGTGTGACATGTCAAATGCACGCCCTGAGCGCGCAACTTTTTGCCGTGCCGCCATTGAAACAAGTAGCCTGCCAAGGGGTCAATGTCGAAGGTGTGAATTTCTTTGAATTGCCGCAGCCAAGCGTTGGGCATCATCCAGCCTGCGCTGGCACCCATGAGCAACAAGGTGCTGGGTGTTTGGGGTGTTATTTTTGCAAACAACCAAGTTTCAAGGGCATCGACCGTGGGTGCCCAAGATTTCTCAGAGCGCCAAGCTTGCCAGTGCCAGGCCGGGCCGCCGGTGAGATTGGTGTTGGACATGGCTCAGTGCTGCGGCTGCAAATTGAATTGCATCACACCCATTTCGTCCATTTTCTTTTGCTCACGTTTGTTGAGTGCTTTGAGAACTGCCGTGGCGTTTTGATCTGCCAGTGTTTGCATTTTGATCCGCTCGCGCTCGGCTTCAATCAAGCGCTCTTTGATGGAGAGCAGCAAATTTTCTGTGTGATGAATGTCGGTTTTCACACGCTGCATGAGCACCAACAACTGAGACATAAATTGTCTTTGGTTCATGGCCTCGCTCATGCCCAAGCTTGCATTACTTTGACTGTTGATTTTTTCTCGGTACTCGTCGTACATGGCCTGCACCCGCTGCTCACTCGATTGCAAACTTTCAAGCCGCTTGCGTCCTTGGCCCAATTCTTGTTGAATGGCCGTCACCTGATCTTCAGCCTTGTCGGCCAAAACGGTCCAGCAGGGTCTGGCGACCACGTTGTCGTTCATGAGGGAGCTCCCAGCAGCGTGCGAACTTCTTCGCGGGTTCTGTCGGCGTCATGACCTTCGTGCATGTCCTGCCTTAAGAAGTTGTCCATGTCCTCGCGCAATCGGATGGCTTCGTCTAGGCTGGGATTGCTGCCAGCTTCGTAGGCACCTACTTGAATCAAGTCTTGGTTCTGTTGGTACAAAGACCACAGGCGTCTGAATTTGTTGGCCATTTTCAAGTCATCGGGGGGCAACAAGGTTTGCATCACTCTGGAAATAGAACCATTCAAGTCAATGGCGGGGTAGTGTGCGGCATCGGCTAACTTGCGAGACAACATCACTTGGCCATCCAGAGAGGCGCGCGCAATGTCGACTATGGGGTCGTTTGCGTCATCGCCTTCTGCAAGGACGGTATAGATGGCTGTAATGGAGCCATGCCCGTGTCGGCCAACGCCCGCACGTTCAATGAGGTTGGGCAAGAGCGCAAACACAGAAGGCGGATAGCCTTTGGCAGTGGGGGGCTCGCCAATGGCCAAGCCAATTTCACGCTGAGCGTGGGCCACACGTGTGAGGCTGTCGACCAGCATCAACACATTGAGGCCTTGATCTCTGAAATATTCGGCAATCACATGCGTCAAGTGCGCAGCCTTCAAGCGCAGCACCGGTGACACATTGGCGGGGGCAGCCACCACCACCGACTTCGCTAAACCTTCTTCACCCAAAGACTCTTGAATGAAGGCTTGTACTTCTCGGCCGCGTTCGCCAATCAGGCCAATGACCACCACATCCGCTTTGGTGAAGCGGGTCATCATGCCTAAGAGCACGCTCTTGCCCACGCCGGAGCCTGCCATGAGGCCGACCCTTTGGCCACGGCCCAGTGTCAATAAACCATTGATGGCTTTCACGCCCACATCGAGCACGCTGTCGATGGGTCCGCGCTCCATGGGGTTGATGGGAAGACCCAGCAAGCTCAAGCGCGACTTGCATGCGGGCTTGGGTTTGCCATCTAAAGGTTCACCGCGGCCATCGATCACGCGGCCTAACAACTCAGGGCCCAGGCAGGCGGTGCCTAAGCTGGAGGCCAAGCGCACCGAAGCGCCTGGGCCAATGCCCACAGGTTCTGTCATGGGCATGAGGTACAAGGTTTTGTCATTGAAACCCACGACCTCGGCTTCAATTTTGTGACCATCTTGGCCAATGATTTCGCAGCAAGAACCCACGGAGGCCATGATCCCGCGCGCTTCCAAGCGAAGCCCTACCAAGCGCACCAAGGTACCACAGCGCTCGGGGCGAGGTGGCCGGGTGTGCGCTATGCTGCGGGCTACTTCTGCTGCAAAGTCACTCATGGTCGGGGTCCGGTTTCAATTCCAAATCGGGCAAATCCATTTCAGCCAGCGCCATCGGTTTGGCTGTTTCAATGGGTTCTGACTCAAAGTCTGAATCGGAACTGTCGTGGAAATCTTGAGTTGTTGATTCGCGTGGCAAGGCATCTTCGACAAGGTTGGCTTGACTGCGACGCGCACTTAAACGCTCAGGTTGGAAGGCGGATTGAGATTGCCAATTTTGGGGCTCTGCCAATAAGCTTTGTGCCAGTGATTCCAATCGGTGTTCAACCAAGTCAGTCACGACCGCGTCGTCGGCACGCACGCGCACGCTGCCCGGCAACAAAGAAGAATCGGCCTGAAGTCGCCAAATGTGGGCTTCCTCGCCAGGTGGTGTTGTTCGTGCTTGCAAGATGGCCATGTCGCTCGGGTTGAGTTCCACCACAATGGGTGAACTTTGAACAATGTCTAGGGTGTCAATGCAGCGCAAGACCAAGGCTTCAATGCTGTTAGAGGACAAGCTCAACTCAGTCAAAGTCAGTTGCTCGGCCAAATGAAGTGCTAAGCGTTTGAGAGGTTCGTGCAACAGTTTAGGATCTTGCTTCAAACCGGCCATGTCGGCTTGAATGGCTTGCATCAGCTCATAAATTTTTTCATCGGTCGAAGTTTCAAGTTCCAAGCGAACTTTAGCGGCTTCTTTTTCAGCATAAGCTTTGGCCTTGTCTTCGCCTTCTTGCAGCCCTTTGGCATAAGCCTCTTTTTTTTCTTTTTCTAAAAGTGCATTGTCAATTTTGGGTGCAGAGGGGCCGGCCTTGGCCGCTGAGTCTTGGGGTGATGCCACTGTACCTGAATTGCCCGAGTTTGAAGATTGTGATTCGGTTGACGCGTCTTCAGGTTCCCACTCTTTGAAACTGGTGTTGCGCGGGCGGGAGTAATCGTCTTGTAAAAACCTTGCGTTTTTCAAATCCACATTTTTCAAGGCAGCCATGGGCCGCCAGATTGGCTTGGCAACTTGGCCTTTGCTTAGATTAGACAAAGTCTTCGCCTCCGCCTAAGACCAAATCACCCGAATCGGACAACTTGCGTGCAATGCGCATGATTTTCTTTTGTGCGTCTTCCACATCGGCAATGCGCATCAGACCTTTGGCATTCATCTCGTCGCGGAACATACCGCGGGCGCGTTCTGACATGTTGCTGAAGAAGCGATCTTGGACGTCGGAGCTGGCGCCTTTCATGGCCACCATCAGCAAATCTTGCTCCACAGCACTCATCAATTTCTGAATACCTTTGTTGTCCACAGCCACCAAGTTTTCGAAGGTGAACATGTTGTCTTGAATTTTTTGCATCAAGTCGGGGTCGATTTTTCCCAAGCCGCCCATGATCTGTGTCTCGAGCGCCGTCTTGGTGGAGTTCATGATCCTGGCAGCGGCCTTGATACCGCCGAAGCTGGAAGAACCAGAATTAGAACTCTTAGAGAACTGCATTTTCATAATGGCTTCAAGTTCAGCCATGGCAGACGGCTGCACTGTTTCCAAGCTGGCCACGCGCTGAATAATTTCGGGCCGCGTTGCCGCTGGCAAAAAGTTCAGCACATCGGCTGCCACTTGGTGTTCCAACACAGACAGAATAATGGCGGTCACTTGTGGGTGCTCGGTGCTGATCATCTCCGCAATTGAACGAGCGTCCATCCACTGCAAGACTTCCAAGCCCTTGCTGCTTTGGCCTGGCAAGATGCGGCCCAACACGGAGGCTGCTTTGTCGTCGCCCAATGCGCGCTTCATGACTTTTTCCACATAGTCTGTGGTGCCCAGGCCAAGGTTGGATTGTTTCTTGAAGGTGGTTACAAAGTCGTCAAGGATGGCATTCACGGCTTCTTGCGAGACATCGGCCACTGACACCATGGCGCCGCCCAAATGTTGAACTTCTCTGGGGTCCATGAATTTGATAATTTCAGCGGCTTGCTGCTCACCCAAAAGCAGCGTGAGTACGGCTGCGCGTTGGGTGCCGGTCATGTTGGTCAGCTCAACGCGCAGGGCCTCGGCGGCGGCGGCTTCCTCGGGGGTGAGTACGGTTTCTTTGGTTGCCATAAGTGCCTCGAATGTGTTTCTCTAAAGTGTGTTCTAAATTACATGCTGGCGCGAATCATGCCCTTGAGCACGCTGGCCACGCGGGCGGCGTCTTCCGCCACAATCATGCGCACCAGTGCCACTTTGTCGTCGTAAGAGTTGGCAGTGTCCAGCATTTCGGCAGAAATATTTGATTTCTTTGGCTTGAGCTTGGCCTTGATTTCTTCCAAGGTTTCGCCTTCGCCCATCTGAATCTGAGACATGTCTTCTTCTGACAACTCGCCGTCGCCCAACGGTCTGCCTGGGCCAGCCAACAAGGCGGCGTTTGGATCTTCTTTTTCTGGCAAGAACGATGCAACCACAGGTTTGATCACCACAAAAATAAAGGCCACCAACAACAAGGCCAACAAGCCAGTTTTAGCGCTGCTCATGACCGTTTCGTCTTTATACCAAGGTGTGATGAATTCGAAAACAGGTTCAACGCCAAATTTCTCTTGAACCACAGTGACCACGTCACCACGCTTCTCGTCGTAGCCCACCACACCGCGCACCAAGCTTTGCATGCGGGCAATTTCTTCTTCGGTATAAGGCTTGCCTTCAAGTGGTTCGCCTTTGTCATTCTTGGCGCCAGGGGCCGGCGTGCGTTCGTTCACCAACACCACCACGCTGAGTTTTTCAACTGTACCAGAGGCAGGCTTCACATGACGCACTGAACGGTCAAGTTCAAAGTTGCGAGTGGCGCGTGAGGTGGTGGTTGTTTTGTCGCTGCCGCCGCTACCAGGCGCTCCTGGAGTTTTGCTTTCTTGGCTGGCAGAAGGTGCAGGAGGCGGCGTATTGGACAAGGTACCTGGAACGCCACCCTCAGATTCTTTGCCTGATTTTTTGTCTTCGCTTACCACTTCAGAACGAGTCTTAGGACCCTTGTCACGCGTGTCGTAATCTTCGGTGGTAATTTCGGTTTGTGTGAAGTCCAAAGTCATGTTCACTTGCGACAGCACATTGGCCTCACCCACAATGGGCGAGAGAATTTGCATGATGCGCTGACGGTACATGTCTTCAATTTTTTGCTTGTGCGCAGTTTGGCCGGTGGTTAAACCAATGGCCGCTTCGCCCATCGAGTCGGTAAATAACTTGCCGCGGCTGTCTAGCACGGCCACATTTTCGGCAGTCAATAGAGGCACGCTGGACGATACCAAATGAACCACCGCCTGCACTTGACTGGCGGTGAGGGTTCGGCCTGGGAAGGTGGTCACCACCACAGAAGCTTTAGGCGCTGTGCGGTCGCGCACAAACACCGATTGTTTGGGCGTGGCCAAATGCACACGCGCCGCTTGGATGGAATCAATGTTGGTAATGCTCTTGGCCAGTTCTTGCTCCATGGCACTGGTGTATTTCACCTGCTCCATGAATTGGCTGGTGGTCATGGCCGATTGGTCTTTCAAAGAATCAATGCCAGTGGTACCTGTTTTGGGAATGCCCTTGCTGGCCAAGAAAATTTTGGCTTCGTGATAACGATTGGCAGGTACCGTAATTTGACCGGTCGCGGCGTCCACCACAGGCTTGTATTCGGCTTGACGCAAGGCGTCGAGCGCTAACTGCTGATCGGTGTCCGACATGTTGGCCATGAGGGGTCGGTAAGGCGCTTGGTTGATCCAAACATAGCTCAAGCCAAACAAGAGCAATGCCAAGGCAATGAAAATGAGGGGCATGGCCTTGCGCACGGCAGGCTGTTGCAGTATTTGCTGAACGCTGGAAACCGAACCGCCTTGGCCATTGTTGAAGCCGCCGTCGGCGCCACCCAGGGTGGTCATTGCGCCACCACCGGTGGTGGTTAAAGCGGTGCTGCCGGAATTTGCTGTGGCAAATCCGGGCTGAAAAGTTGCTGCTGTCGTTGCCATGATCTGTGTCTTTCAGTCGGTGCTTAAACCGGCATGTTCAAAATGTCTTCGTAGGCTTTGAGAACTTTGTTGCGCACCTGCAAGGTGGCTTCAAATGCAATCGATGATTTCTGCATGCTCAACACCACATCGGTGAGCGGCACGCCTTCGCCGCGCTCAAAGGCTTCAGCTTTGGCTTTCGATTCTTGTTGCACTTCATTCACAGAGTTCAGGCTCTTTTGAATGAGCTCTGTAAAACCAGAGGCACCTTGGGGCTGGCCTGCGCCGCCCACTTTGTTGCCCAGGTCGTCAACACCGCCGCCCGCTTGCGCTTGATAAGCCTTCAGCGTTTGCAGCATGCTTTGAATGTTCACTTGGGAATTAACTTTTTCAATCATGATGTTGCCCCTTAAGCGGCCATGGCCATGTTGGATGGTTCAAGCTTCAGTTTTGCCATCTTGTAACGCAGTGTCCGGGGGCTGATGCCCAGCTTGCGTGCTGCTTCAATGCGGCTTTCTGTAGTTTCAATGGCCGCCAAAATGAGTTGATGCTCGTTGCTCTTCACCGCTTCTTGCAAATTGGCAGGCGTCGCATTGAAAGACATCACTTCTGAATAAGAGCTCTCCAAAGCGCTTGATGTCATGGCAAATGGCGCTGCTGTCATCCCTGTTTCGTTTGCATCAGAAGGGGGCAGAGATGCGGTCTGATCGGGTATTGGCAATTCGGTTGAATCGTCAAACATCAAATGATTGATTTCAATGTGATTGTTAGAGCAGAGGACAACAGCACGTTGAACCACGTTCTCTAGTTCACGCACATTGCCGGGCCATGGGTAGGCCAGCAAGCTGGCTTGGGCTTCTTCACTCAAAGTGAAGGCTTCTTTGCTTTGGCCATGACGGACCAACAAACTGGCTACCAAGGGCAAAATATCACCTGGACGATTGCGCAGCGCAGGCACGCGAAGCTTGAACGTGCTGATTCGGAAATACAAATCCTCACGAAACTCGCGGTCGGAGATGGCCATGCGCAAATCTTTGTTGGTTGCGGCAATCACGCGGACATCCAAGTCAACGGGTTGCTCAGAGCCCAAGCGTGTGAGCTGACGTTCTTGCAATACGCGAAGTAATTTGGCCTGCAAATGCAAAGGCATTTCACCGATCTCGTCTAAGAACAATGTGCCGCCTTGGGCTTGCTCAAACAATCCTTTGAATTCTTTTTGAGCACCTGTGAAGGCGCCTTTTTCATGGCCGAACAACATGTCGTCAATGAGTTGCTCGGGCAGAGCGGCGCAGTTCAGGCCCACAAAGGGTCCTTTGGCGCGCTGTGATGATTCGTGCAACACGCGGGCCAGAATTTCTTTACCTGCACCCGTTGGACCTTCAATCAAGGCGGTGACGTTGGCTTGCGCAACGCGTTGTGCCAAGGCCAACAAATGGCGGCTGACGGGATCGACATAGACCACATTGCGTTGGGGTGTCTGTGCTTTCTGAGTTGAACCCGCATAGATCGCGGCATTGGTTTTTTTGTAGGCGCTGGAAGCCGTGGCAGCTTTCACAGTGGCTTGTAATTCAGCTTGCAGCTTCGATTGAACAGCCGCTTCATGAGCTGTTTGAATCGACTGACAAGCTGACTGCCAAGATTCAGAAGACCAGTCGTCGAGGGCTACAACGTGCACCGCACCTTGTTGCATGGCGCGAACTGCCAATTCAAGTTGCTTGCGTTCAACGCGGCAAACCACCGGCAATGCAACGCCCATGCGCTTCATCAGGGCCAGTGAATTCTTAAGCAGCTCATGGTTTGCATCGTGGCGAGTGACCAAGGCCAATGCTTGACCATCGCCCAAGGCGGATTGGAGGTCTTCTAGCATTTGAACCGGCCGTATGGCCAACCCAGCAGATGCCAGTTGTGCGTGCTCGTGCGCTGCGAGAGGTTGGAGGGGGTCCAACCAAAGTATGTTTTGCGCGAATTGTTTAGAGCTCATTGCTTTCAGGTGCCTCAAGTGCAAAGGAATGCACAATGATTAGCAATGGCCGTGCCATGTAAAAAATAGCACTTAAGAATTCATTTTTGAAGGTATTTTGTCAATATCTCGACACCTTCGGGGGTTTTTAACGTCAAACCCCTTAGGTAAGCGTCAACCCCAGGCCCATTGCTTTGCAAGCAAGGCCAGTTCAATGTGAACTTTGTAACTCAAATAGATCAACCAGCATTTCAGAACGCTGCTGCAAGGCCGTTGTCCGCAAAGGACGCACCTGAACCACAAGTCCCGATAGAACTTATGAAGTGGGTTCTGGGCTTAACCCTGCAACAGTTTCAGCACAGTTTGTTGCGACGTGTTGGCTTGTGCCAGCACCGCCGTAGCCGCTTGCTGCATGATCTGCGTGCGAGCCAACTCTGTGGAAGCTTTGGCGTAGTCCGCATCTTCAATTTGACTGCGTGAAGCTTCTGAGTTCATGACCACGTTGGTCAAGTTGTCAATCACGTGCTCCAAACGGTTCATGACCGCACCCATGGAAGCGCGAGTTTGCGCAATCATGTCGAGTGATTTGTTAACCGATTGCGTCACATCGTTGGCAGCTTGCACTGTCAAAATATTGGTAGGTGCACGATCGCTGGTGATGGCGCCGGTAATGTCGCCATCTTTGCCGAAGTCTGCAAAGTCGATGTGAATCAGTTGGTCGGGAGAAGGACCCACTTGGAAGCTTAAGCGACCAATGTTTTTGGGGTTCACTGTTTCGGGTATAAAACCTAACTTGGTAAAATTTGAAAACCTAGAGTCAAAGTCAGTGCCCGCCGTATTTTTATCGTAAGCCAAAAAACCTGGGCGGACCGTGAATGCACTGTTTGAATGTAGGGAAACTGTTCCATAAACGGTAGAGGCGCTCACCACATTGTCATCAAGTTTGGGTGGCGTGTAAGTGTCGTTGGCACCGGTGCCTTTCAATCCTGTAACGCCATCTGGGTCAGAAGCTGTGGCCGTATTGGCGCCAAGTCCAAATTCAGAACCATCGACTAAGTCGCCATCGTACCAAACAGAGAGATTTCGGCCATCTGTGGTCTTTAAGGTTAAACCGCCATTGCCACTGTCACCGGCCAATACGCCATGGTCAGAAGTTTTTGCATTGATGCTGTCAATCACAAATTTTCTTCTCTCTCCCACTGTTTGTCCGCTAGAGAGGCTCATGGAAATTTTGACGCCGTTGACATACAAGTCAGTGTAAACAGGCGTATCTGAAACAGTCGTTTTAGTACCTGTGATGACGGCAGCATTGGCAGTGGCGTTCACGCCTGTTAAGCCAATCTTAGAATTGATGGCCGCTGCAATGGTAATGGCACTGGCTTCTCTTTCATTGGTGATAGCATGGCCAACTTCAGCTTTCACGCTCACAGCATCTGCAAGAGCAAATTCAGGGGATGCGCTTGCGGGAATTGGGACAAAAGCTTTATCGCCGTTCGTATCAATGTATTCAATTTCTAAATCACCTGCATTCAACTGAACAGGGTTGCTTGCTTCTGTAATTCCTGGTGGAACTGAAGCCCTGAGTTGGCTGGTCGTTGTTGGCCAACCCACTGGTGAGCCTGCTTTACCATTCAAAATGGGAAAACCGTTCCACTCGTGTGTTTCTGAAATTCGAACAATCTCTTGCTTGAGTTGTTGGAATTCTTGGTCCAAGTAACCACGTTGTTCCGTCGAATAAGTCGAGTTAGACGATTGAACAGCCAACTCACTCATGCGCTGCAGCATGAAGGTGATTTCGTTGGTCGCACCCTCAGCCACTTGAATCAAAGAGATCGCATCGCCAGAATTCCGAATGGCTTGGTTCATGCCTTTGATATTTTGTGTCATCCTTGCTGCAATGGCCAATCCGGCAGCATCGTCTTTAGACGAATTGATTCGCTTGCCAGTGGACAGTTGTTGCATCGCAGATTGACTTGCTCGCTCCGAGCTCTTGAGAGCTGATTGCGTATACAAAGCTTTGATGTTGGTATTAATTACAGTCATTTAGGACTCCTTGGGTGCTTTATGCAGCTTGTTGCCGTGAGGCAAATATTTGCCGCTTTGTGCTTTTGCCGCTTGTGGCGATAAGTTAATTGGGTTTAATTACCAATCAGTTGAACTGAGTGGGCGCTGACATCACATCCTGAGTCAGAGGCATTGCATGCTTTTCTGCTTCAAGTTCAAGATTGTTGGGCCACAACTTCATGGCCTGGTCTAACACTTGGTGGGCTTCAGCAATGTCCAAATTGCATGCCAATGCACGAGCGAGCATTTGACATGTCATGGGTTGAACGTTGTCTTTTTGCAAAGACACCAAATCTTGTAAGAGTTCAATAGCGAGCGGCCAATCTTCTCTGGTCATGGCCAAGAGTCCGGCAATTGCAAGAATGTCTTCACTCAATGGGAACAAAGCCAAGCCAGCATCCGCCAATGACTGTGCTAAGTTAGGCTGGTCTTCAGAAACCAACCACTGGATTCCCAATCGAAAGTCGACCGCAGAGAACCTGGAAACCTCTTTCAGGTTCAAGCTCTGATCTTTGACCAATTGGTGCATGGTCTTTTGGAATTCGATTTGCATTTAAATACTCCTGTTACATAAACAAGCAGATAAACCAATTGGCTTAGGTGCGATGCAAAGGAGTAAGCAAAGGCTGTGCCAACTATTTCTTGCCGTTATGGTCGAAATATTGGCAGAAGATTGCCGTTTTGTAATAAAAAAGGCCGCATAAAATCGGCCTTGAAGCGGAAATCTCTATTTACAGTGGTTTTAGGCAATTGTTTGGACAGAACTGGCTTTGCCTTCTAAGACCTGAATCAAGTCGCCGCCGTTATCGGCTTGTTGTGCCGCCGTCAATTCAACCTTGTTGGTATCGATCAACTCAATTGAAGAGATGAGTTGTCCGTTGGGTGTGCCATTGGCGCGCAAATCTGCAAGGTCGTTCCAATAGGTTTTAATATTTGCAGCAGTGTCTCTCACCACAACGCTGTTTGTTGCGTCTACCTTGTCAGCCAACAATTCTGCGAAGGTGGCGGATCCCACGGTCTTCACCACTTGGGAGGCGCTCAAAGTGAGATGGTCTGAATCTGTGAAAACAAGGTCTAACAGTTTTGAGGTTCTACCAGTAATCGCGTACTCAGTCTGGAGTGCAGTCCAATTGGCTGAAATTTGGTCAGCGGTGTCGCTCACAGTCAAAGACTTGATCAAGGCATCATCGAACAAGGAGGCTGTCGGTGTGACCGATCCAACAGCAGGGCCTCCAACAGAACCAGCTGCATCCTGCGCCTTCACGTTAGACAGGTTAAATAGATAGGCAGACTTGGTTTGAGTAGAGTCGTAGCCTTTGAAGGTGCCAGCTGCCAGAGTGGCCTTAGAAGCCTGCCACTGATCGTATGAGATCGACAGTGTATTTTCTGCTTCGCTAAAGTTGAGACCTTTTAAGTTAGTCCCAATCGCAATGAGGCGATCATAAAAAGTTGAAATATTCCCTGCAGTATCTTTCACATAATAATCGCGCAAGTTGGGAAGCACAGCGCTGTCAATGATCGGATTGACGCTGCCATTAAGCGAGTTGTCAATGGGGTGCAATTGACCCAATTGCGACATCGATGTACTGGTGGCATCCAGGTAATAGGGGCTTAAAGTAATCTTCTTGAATAGTGCAACACTTGAATCTTGCAAGATCTTGGTCGCAGAAAAATTCATCGCCGTGTCTGAATCTGAAAGACCAATGGCTTGCAACTTTGTAATTTCTTTAAGAGTGTCAAAATTCGTTTGTACATTACTGCCGGTATCAGTCACCTTAATCGACTTGACATTGGCACTGTAAGTGTACAAATCAGGTGTAGGTGCCGACAAATGTGATTCAAGCGTGAAGGCTTCAGAAACTGTGGCACTGTCTACGTTGAGTAAAAAATCTGTATTGACAATTTTTGCTAAAACTGGTTTTTTAGCAGCATCGGTAATTTGGGCGTAGGTCAAATCTAAAGCTACTTTGGAATCAATCAAAGCAATTTCAGA
>Ga0214919_10002732_pt1 | contig 27373 bp, 19 predicted proteins | sample LL1503_MetaG_FD_177994 | JGI IMG/M metagenome (GOLD analysis project Ga0214919, IMG submission 177994) | Freshwater microbial communities from Lake Lanier, Atlanta, Georgia, United States - LL-1503 | ecosystem: Environmental > Aquatic > Freshwater > Lake | place: USA: Georgia | collected...
AATTCTAGAACTATGTTTGAATATGATTTATTTAATAATTTAAATAATGAAGTAAAAAAAAATCATATTATGAAATCTGGATTGAATAATTTGGAATATGAAATTTTGCATAAAGAAGAAATTTGCAATAATGTTGAAATTATTAAAGTTAAAGTATAAAAAAATATTTTGGGTTTGGGTTTGGGTTTGGTGCTCATGTTGTGTGTTTGTGTATCATGTATAAATTTTAAAATGTAAATTGCAAACCATTAGGATTTATAAACTGATTCACATGAGAAAAATCCGCATCCGTTAACCTGTCCGTTATTCTTTCAAATTCTTTAGATATGCTATCTAAATAATAAGGAATATCTGTTGTGCTTGTTTGACACGTTTGTTTTAGTTGAGCTGTTATGCCCTTTAAATACCTCAGTCTATCATCTGGGTTTTGTGGTGCTTTATGTGAGTTTTGTGAATTGTGTGTGTTTGATGTATTTATACTAGTAGTATAAGACTTATCTCTTTGTTCTGTGCGTGGTGCCATTTTTAGTTAGTCTAGTTTTTGTTTTATATATTTTTATAATATTTTTTCAATTTTTGTTAAAATTTTTAATAAAGTCTATTTTTAAAGTTTTTAAAAATAAAATGGTTAGTTCATACACACGAATGTATAAATGCTAATATATATATAAATTTGGAATTATGATTTGTGCTATTAGTATATATATTGAAAAAAACGGAAAAAAGTGGATAAATTAACAAAAATTGAATTTATTTTGTAATATTTGTAAATTACTACTTAAATTTTAAGTTTCTTATCTATTTGAAGATGTCTTCTACGATAAGTGGTTTGAGCTATGCTCAAGTTCTGGAGGGAAAGGCAGGTCGATTGCATATTTTGCAAGAACAGGCTGAAGCTGCTAAAATTGCTGCTGCTGCTGCTAAAAAGGCTGCTGCTGCTGAAAAGGCTGCTGAAAAGGCTACTAAAACCGATGAAACGGTTTTGTATGATGCAAAGGTTGCTGCATATGAAGAACGATCTGCATCTTTTTTGTCGGGAGAATACATGGAGGAGGGAATCGACAAAGTTGAAACCCCAAAGGAGCGTAGTGAACGCTTTAATGATATCCGTTCTGCAAATAAGTTTTTCAAAAATGCAGATCCTGAATCTTTCAAAAGTTTTCTTGAAAACTTTATTCTGAATCCTGAAATTTACGAAATGTTGAGGGAATTGATTTCAGAATCAGACAAACCCTTGTCCGGCTTAACGGAAAGGGAGAAAAAGCTCATTATTGAAAATATAGCAAAAATGAGGTCTCTTGTCAATGAGTGTGAAAAAATGTCCACTCCTTTAAAAGCATTTCTTTCAACTATGGATTTTGGGAGTGTTGATGGGACTTTTGATAAAAAAGTATTTATTGACACTATGCTCCGCAAAATTGCATCGGAGTCAATCTCTCAGAAATCAACGAGTAAATTTTTTGATAGTTTACTTTTCATTCAGGATAAAGTTGAAAAACTCATGAATGAAATTGTAGAACTTACTCAAAAAAATGCACAGCGAGAATCATACAAAAAGAAGGCTGAAGCTCGGGCTGGGGCTGAAGCTGGGGCTGAAAAGTCTGGGGCTGAAAAGTCTGGGAAGAGTAAAACGGTTGAAAAATCATTAACTCTGGAAGCGCTTGTAAAGACAATGTCTGCGCAAGTGAAATCGTCAAGTAATTCTAATATCGATAGTATTGAATTTCGAAAAAAATTATTAGTATTGTTGAAAAATACTTTTACTGATATAAATGATTTAACTTTCGCAGACATTGAAGTTTTCATAGTTATGTTATTAAAAAGTTGTAAGAAACATAAAAAAATGTTTCAATATATAGTTACAAATGCAACAGATGGTGCAAAATTCATTTTTGCAAATAAAACAATAACTTTTAAACAGTTATTAGAATTTTCACTTAAAACATCTGATGCATTTTGTGCCCAGTTTGAAAGGGGTTCGATTTTGAACAAAGAAGAAAATATTATAAAATATATAGATTTTAACGAAATTGCAGAACAACCAATGCCAAGTCCTGTGATTAAAAATTTTGTATTTTGTCCGGATGCAGATGTAGATGCATCTGGCTCTTGCAAAAAAGAAGGCTCACATGCTCCAGCTCAAGATTCTAGTTGCTGTGGCGATTCTGGAGAAAAGAAGCATGGTCTTGGTAAATACTGTGTAACCGTTGAAATCGGTGAAACCAGTTTTTGTGTCAATATTGACTGTCGGTCAATGTTTTTAAACAATGATGCGATTGAACAAATTGCAAAGTGTGGAGCAATCCACAGTTTACATAAACATGCCAATGTTGTGAATGTTAGCATTTCTATGCAAACAGATGCACATTGTGTATCAAAAGAACCACGAAGTCCATGGATTGGTTTGGTCATGGTGATTGATGGTGTTTCTATCCCATTTGAGCTCATTGCAGCTGATATTGGATGTGGAATGACATTGTTACCTATATGCAAAACGGATGGAAAAAATCTTAATGTAACAGACTTTACTCCTACGGAGCTCGAAAAATTCAAAGGTCTCTTCCTTTTGGCGTTTCGATCGACAGTTTTTCGTGGTAAAGGTCAAGAGTCAGGTGATTTTAAGCCTGATATGACGAAATTGATGACTTTTTTGCAGAAGTTTTTTGATGGAGACCTTAATCAGATTCCATTGACAGAGTATGTTGTAAAGTTTTACAATATGTTTCTTAAACTCGCAAACGGTGATGAAAAAGTGGTGGAGGGTATATTGTCAAAATATACTGACAAAGATATTTATCCTAATATTACCTATACATCATCTAAGAATGATACAATTATTTTTGAGGATAAATACTCCAAATTAATGTATTACCTTTTTGGGTTTTCTTGCAGTCTCGGTAAAGATGGAAACCACTTTGCCGAGATGGTTTGTGATGAAAATGGTAATATTTTTATTGTGACACACTCAGGATCGCGGGGTTTGGGAGGGCAGTTGTTTCAATTGTTTTCCAAGGTAAGCACTGCAACAAGTGGAGGTTCTACAGTATTGTCGGATGAATTCCTAGTCTCTGCATATGCAGAAACACACGAGTTGTTACGTCAGTTCGCTTGTTACAATCGTGCGATAGTAACGCTGAATCTGATCACTGCGATGTCTCAGACAATGTCATTGTTTGAGTTATCGACTGATGCATCTGTTATGATTAAAGCAATGTTAAACCATGAGCTATTCCTTGGTATAAGTGCTAAGGATATTTCTCAGCTTATCACGGGTAAAGCTCATAATACATTCTCGTGTTATTTAAATAAGAAAACAAAAAAAAAGGGGTTGTTTGTGTCAAAAGGTGCAATTACGTATGCATTACATTTAGGACTATTCTTTTCAACGTTTAGTCCTGGTAAGAATGCAGGTATTGTTGGATTTAGCAGAAATGATGAAAATCAAGCAATATCATGTAGCTTTGAGGATTTTCAGATGTCAAAATATGATATAGTGACATCGCTTGAAGATGCAGAAAAAATGGGTGTATCATTTGGACCTCACGGAGCTGGGCGTCAACGTAGCGCTACTGATACTGCAAGTAATATTACTTATGATGATATAAATCAGTTTGCATCATTTAATAATATGTGGTATAATCAGGGTACTAGTACACCTGGTGATGGATCCTGCATAGATCCTAAAAAAAATGCATACAACAATGTTGATGCACAAAAACTTAAAGTTAAGTTTATAGAAGGTGGTGGAAATGCCATGATATACACAACGCTGTCAACTGCAAAGGAATGTACCGATTTTAACGGTAAGAATATTTCCAAATTTATGAAGTATATTCTAGAGTTTGCAAATAGTAAATGGGTTGCTATTGCAATTATTCTTCAGACAAAAGAATCGTTCGAAGAGCTGTCTCCTGATGAGTATTCACTCATCAAAAGCTTAATACAGATTGATCTTGTGTTGGCACGGTCAATGTTCTCACAAAACAGTGATACATTTGAGGATATTGTCTTATATAAGATAATTTGTGCATTATATAACACGGCAGTCTCTAAATATTGGAACTCGTCGCTTGCAGTCAAGAGCTTTAATGTTGACAATTGTGATGGTGTTGTAGTTGAAGATGAAGAACACAATGAGTAAACCTCATCTTCAACTTTATATATACATAATTTTTTTTATCTAATTTACAATAAATATATATAATTATATATAATTATAAAAAAAACTCATATAAAAAATTGTTTACATCTAGATGCAAAAATTATATATAAGTGTAAATATATAAAAACTATATATAAATACAAAGAACAATATATTGAAAACAATAATAAATATATGAAATACAATCAATAATAGAATTAATAATTGTATAAGTGTAATTAATATTCTAGGTAGAATATTGAGAATATTAGTTAATAATACTATCAATAATCTGTATGTTTCATTATTGTATTCCTCTAGAATAAGTGTAAAATTATCATAGAATTCTTGAAAATTCATTCTTATGAATATGAATATCGATTACGAGAAAATAGATGATAAATTTTAAAACTATAAAAAAAATCAATTTTATAAGTAAATTTACAATTTATACTTATATATTCTACAACATTTCAGACATGTATTCGAGATAAGCTCGGTTTGTTGAAAATAATTGTTTATCTAAAAAATTATTTTTATATATCATAACATCATTTTTAAGAATAGATTTTCGTCTACTTTGTTGTCTAATTTGTTGTCTACTTTGTTGTCTACTTTGTTGTCTAATTTGTTGTCTAATTTGTTGTATAGGTTTATTTAGATTATATTGTTGTTGTAAATATTTTGCATTATTTTCAGATAAAGTAGAATGAAATAACTTATGCATATGATTTGCCTGACTTGCCTGACTTGCCTGACTTGCCTGATTTGTCTGACTTGCCTGACTTGCCAATTGATTATATAAATTTATTTGAAATTGAGGCATATTTTGCCAAAAATAATAAAGGATATCCATTTTTTGTTGATATTTTATTTTTGAGTAATATTTAGTTATATATGGTTGCATATCAGACATCCATAAATCAAAGCCTTTAGACATAGTATCATTTGGAGTAGCATTTGGAGTAGCCATTTTTATTTTATGATTTTATTATGTAGTAATATGTAGTAATATGTTCTTAAAAAAAAATCAATTTTATTGCATATATTTAGAAAAACTATATTTCATCTAATGTAATTTTCTCTAAAAAAGCATTATGTTCATATTGTAGTTCAGATAGTTCAAAATCTGTTAATGGTAATTCTTCAGATTCATAATAATTTGATTCTGGAATTGTAATAGATTCAAATATATTATCAATATCTATATTCTCTAACCAACTATTGTCACTATTGTCACTATTGTCACTATTTCACTATTGTCACTATTGTTAAATATTGAATATGTTGTTGTATTTTTAATACTAGGATTAGACTTAGACATAGAATTAGATTTAGACTTAAACATAGGATTAGGATTAGACTTTTTCTTAGACTTAGGTATATATTTGTAGTTAGGATACTTTATTTTATGTTCAGATTTAGCTTTATCTGCCATTTCTTTATAATGATTTTTTTGACTTTCTGATAAATTATGCCATTTTTTACCAATTATTGTTGACAACATTTGTTGATTCATTCCTAATTGTCTAGAGTTTATTCTTTGTCTTTGTGAATAAAACATAAATGCATTAGGAGAACGTGGGATATGCTTTGGACGAGCTGGTTGAGCTGGTTGAGATGGTTGTGGTAGATTATCGGTTTCCATCTTTGGTTATTTTTATTGATTATATATTTTATAATATAAATTTCAATTTTTTTACTAAAATTACAATAAATTTATAGTCTAGATGCAAAAGGTAGTATGTATATAAATTTTTATTTTAATTATAAAGTTTTTTGTAAAAGTTTTTTGTAAAAGTTTTTTGTAAAAGTTTTTTGTAAAAGTTTTTTGTAAAAGTTTTTGTTTACACCTTTAGAAATTTAAAATGCAAATTTTACTTATTTGAGGATAAGCCTAATATAACAAGACCGTCAGCATTTTGTAAATATAAGTATATATATATTGGAATTATGATTTGTGCTATTATTATATATATTGGAAAAAACGAAAAAATTGGATAAATTAACAAAAATTGATTTTATTTGTAATAAAAAGTATTTTAACTTATATAATTTATATATATATATATTTATATTAAAATGCCAAAACAACTGTCCAACGCTCAAAAAGCAGAGATTGCGAGGAAAAATGCTGAAAACTCAGCAAAACAGAGACATGCTGCAGCACCTGCAAAAGCGCAAAAACAAGAACAGAGACGCCAAGCAGAAGAACAACGCCGTCAAGAAGAAGAGAAAAAACGTGCAGAAAAACAAAAAGCCGAGGCTAAGGAAAGGTATTATAATACTATGGTAGACCTTAATACCAAAAAGATTGTGAGTGCTTTTGTTAAAAGGATTCGAGAGAAAATCTGGATGAAGAAAATTGCCAAAATTACCGAATTGGCAGGGTCTTCAAACAAGAAAGTCATCTTAGTACAATTTTACACGGAAGAATGCTCAACTCGGAAGTCATTTTACTATATTTTTGAAGTTGAAGACAAAAATGGGTTTCAATTAGACTTATCAGTCTATAAAAATTACATATTCACTACTATGTTTTCCACTTCAAAACTGTTCGATGCAAATGACTATCAATATATTTTAGAGAGCGCAAAATGCGAGATGTCTAATGTTGACACTATTTTGGAAGAACACTTTAGTAGTTTCGACGCAAAACAAGTAATCAAATGTATTTCGTTGGACAATTCTATCTACAATAATTTGGTACGAGAATTTACTTCTGAATTTCATCAGGGAGTAAGTTCTATGTTAAATGAGAGTTTGCGGGATGCATTTGAAACGTGTGCCAAATCTCATAATCTGGGCATTACTAATGTATCAAACCATAAAGGTAGAACAATCAGCGCATGGTATTATCAACGTCGTGCGAAAAATTTATACACTGATTCTTATAATGACTATGATAGTGATGATTATTCAGACGAATACCTTGACAGTCCACAAACATTTGAAACTGGTATTAGCTATTCTAATGGATGTTCACAATGCAATAATAAGAATTTATATGCAATTACCTTTCATATTGGATTTGACCCAAAAACTAAGAGGCGTTCAATTGTGTATAAAGGAAACCATTATACAGTTTTGAATATGGATGACCTTTTTACACAACTTCTGAAAGATGGGTTAATTTATGAAAATCCCATATGTCAAAATTGTTGCAAACATAATGAAGTGCAAATTGAAGTTTCTAGTATCATGTCAAAATTATCTGGATTGATGTATGTCGGCGAACCCGAGTACAGAAACAAGTATCCTATGCCACTAAATGATTCTGATTCTGATTCTGATTATGATTATGATTATGTTGAATATGAACATGTAAAAAAAGAATGCATTACTATTAAACTTTCAGAAGAATCAGACCAATGTAACGAAGGTTTGTCCGAAATTCAAATAATCAAGAACAGAACTTACGTAAAAGTTGAAGAACCTATATCTAAATCTGATGAGGGGTACTATACGTACAATACGCGCAATTCATATTCTAGAAGGTACAACGCTCCCCGCACAAAGATGGTTATAAAGGAAAATACTGAGTATACGGCAAGAGTGCCAATATTTCGTAAGTTTGTGCTTTGGAGACCAGAGTTTAATGTGACTATTGCATTTAGAAATATGCAAATAGCATTTATGTTGTGTCAAAGTATGATGGCTATTCCATACGTTATTTCCAAATATATATTTAGTTTCATTATAATTCCAGATATGTATAGTAACACTTTTAATCTAGAATTTGAGTTAGGTAAGCTAGATAATTTTAAGCTTATTGAGGACTTTGTGAACAAAGTTAATTTTCGTTTAATACAAGAAAATTAATTTTATTTATATTTTTTTACGCATCTGAAAACAATGAGATTTTAAAATCGGGGTTTTAAATTTCTAAAGGTGTAAAATATTTTTTAAATTTTTTTTTTTCTTCTCTCTCTCCCCCCTCTCCAAAAAAGAGAACATCTATTTTTTGTTTTTAGACACAAAAATACATTTGAAATACGATATTATGCACTGTACAAGTAATGTTCTCTTTTTTGTTTTGCATAAAATCAGAACATTATATTTTTGCTTTTTTATTGTATTTTCTCATATATTTATACTTATATTGCGCTGTTAAAATTTGTCGTTTTTAATGTTCTGTTTTTTGTACTAATGTGTATTTCTGAATAACTAATGTAAATCTATGTTTTTATTGAATAATTTTGAAGTAATTTTATATTATTTTATATATTTTGTATATTTTTGATTTTTATATTTTTGATTTTTAAAAGTTTTTTGTAAAAGTTTTTTTTAAAAGTTTTTTGTAAAAGTTTTTGTTTAAAATATGTTTTAAAAATTTTTTTTTTTTTCTCTCTCTCCCCCCTCTACAAAAAAGAGAACATCTATTATTTGTTTTTAGACACAAAAATACATTTGAAATACTATATTATGCACTGTACAAGTAATGTTCTCTTTTTTGTTTTGCATAAAATCAGAACATTACATTTTTTCTTTTTTTTTGTGTTTTCACGTATATTTATACTTATATTGCACTGTTAAATTTTTGTTTTTATAATGTTCTGTTTTTTGTACTAATGTGTATTTCTGGATAACTAATGTAAATCTATGTTTTTATTGAATAATTTTGTAGTAATTTTATATTATTTTATATTATTTTACATTATTTTATATATTTTGTATATTTTGTAATTTTAATCTTTCATTTTCTCTTATATAATCATTAGCAATTTCTACAATAAAGTTATCTTTTGTTATAATTAAATTATTGTTTTCATCATATTCTCTCATCTGAGAACTAATAACTTTCATTTTTTCTATGTTATCAAATATTTGTTTTTTTCTATTTTCAAAATATGTTATATCGCCAATAGTTTTATTAGGATGTGTATTTATATAATTAAATTCATCTTTTATTCTCTTATTCCAATATTTGCAATATGTGGTATATTCATATCGTTTAGTATTAAATTCATTAAATGTAAAATCTTTTTCTAAATATTGATATGTCATAGGGTTTCCAAGTTTATTATTTATATCATATAATAAAATATTTGGATTTTTATTTTTATATATATCTTCTTTTAATTGTAATACTTTCTTATAATTATTTATAGCTTGTTCTTTAATTTCTTGATTCTTTATAATTTCTTTTGTATATTTATTAATTTTATCTTTTGTTAGTTTACTATTATTTCTTAATTGATATTCTATAATATTTTTTAATCCATTATCGCATATCTCCTCTTTCATTTTTTGTGAAATATTTTGTAGATTAGAATTTATTCTATATATTTGTTCTGATGTCATTAATGAACTACAGCTAATTAACATTCTATAAGTAAGTATTACACATTGTTTTAGTAATTTATCTTTTAATTCTTTATCTTGACAAATATCTATTTTATAATTATTATTTAAATATGAAATATTATTCTTATTCATATTTAATTTATAAAAGTTTTTATTTTCTTCTTGTTCGCAAACTAATTTAACTATTTCTATTACACCTTTCTCTTCTAAATTTAGAAGTCTTAGCATTTCAGTTTCATCTAAATTTTCTGGTAAAGTTTCAAACCCAGATGGATTTATATGTTGCATTATTATTATATTATTATTATTATTATTATTATTATTATTAATTATTAAATTATTACTAATATTGTTAATAGTTTGTATTGGTTGTATTATTGGTTGTTGCATAGGTTCCTGTATAGGTTGCTGTTCGGATTGATGATAATTTGGATTTTGAATTTGTAATTTTAATTTATCTATTTCAAATTTTAAATCTTCTATTTGTTTTTGTCTTTGTAATTCATTAATATTTATCGTACATTTTGAATTTTTGAGATGACGATCTAAACATGATTTTTTGGTATAAATAAGTTTACAATGAGTGCATGTTTTATTTTCTTTTTGTTTTAAATTTTTGTTTTCTAGAATATATAAATCAATATCCACAATATCTTTACCACAATGATATGATTTAACTAAATGTCGCTTTAATTCACTAATATAAATAAATTCTCTTACACAATGTATATTTGGGCAAATAAATGTCATTTTATAAATTTCTAATAAAGTTTATATATATTAGGCTTATTTTAATATCTTAAATATTATATTTTATCTTTATATTATAATAATATTTTATTTTATACTTAATAACTCTATTTTTATTATGTTACAAAAATTGGAACATTTTTTGTATTTTATTGTACAATGTATTTATTGTGTGTTTGAGTGCATTTTATGAATAAATTCAATATTTTGAGATGTTCTGATTTTTGTTTTTTTTATGTTTTGTAAAATCCTTGTACAGTGGGTTTTCTTAATTTTCTAGTGCATTTTTGACACTAAAAACAAAAAATATATGTTCTCTTTTTTGAGAGGGGGGAGAGAGTCACGTGTGCGTAATTTTAAAAAGTTTAGAAAGTTTAAGAATATTTAAGAATAATTAAGAATAATTAAATAAATAATAAAATAATAAAATATAAATAAGTATAAGTATCTAGATATAATAAAGTTTATAAAAATAAAATATAAATAAGTATAAGTATCTAGATATAATAAAGTTTATAAAAATAAAATATAAATAAGTATAAGTATCTAGATATAATAAAGTTTATAAATAATTAAAGTTTATAAATAATAAAAGTTTTTAAAAAGTATAAGTATCTAGATATAATAAAGTTTATAAAAATAAAATATAAATAAGTATAAGTATCTAGATATAATAAAGTTTATAAAAAATAAAAGTTTATAAATAATAAAAGTATCTAGATATAATAAAAATATGTAAACAAAAATGTTAAATAATTTTGCAATTTTCATGATGTACCCCCTTGTCAAAATTGAGTTTTTAAGATTTTAAATTTATATAATAATTACATAGTTATCTATAAAACTATGTAAACTATTTAAGATTATTGAAAAACTAAATATTAGAAATATATAAAATTACATAATTATCTATAAAACTATGTAAACAAAAATGTTAAAAATTTTGCAATTTTCATGATGTACCCCCTTGTCAAAATTGAGTTTTTAAGATTTTAAATTTATATGATAATTACATAGTTATCTATACAACTAAATTAGTTTCTATTAAGAAGAAATGAATGAATATATTGTGTTTTTGTTTGTAATGTAGTAATTTTTGGCTCTGGATATATATTTTTTAAAAACATTGATAAAAATAAAATAGATATAGAAAAATATAAACTTAATAATTATAGAATAACTTTATCAGCAATAAATTTTATAATTAAATATTTAGATAAAAACTTTTTAGATAATTTTACAATTCTAACCCTAGGTATTAATATAAATAAAATAAAATATTTAGCAAAATTTTTAACAAAATATGAGAAAATTACAACGCTTAATATAAGTAATAATAATATTGGTAATGCTGTAATTACTAAGAGTAATAATAGTTTTATTGTAGGAACAAAAGCTTTAGCAGATGTATTAAATAGTATGAAAACAATTAAAACACTTAATATTAGTTATAATAATATTAATTCTGAAGGTGCGCAAGCTTTAGCAGGAGTATTAAAAGTGAATAAAACACTTACAGAATTTTATATCAGTGGTAATCAGATTAGTGATGCTGGAGCAATAGCTTTAGCAGGAGCATTAAAAATTAATAAAACACTTACAAAACTTGATATTAGTTATAATCAGATTGAAACTAAAGGAATAGAAGCTTTAGCAAATGCGTTAAAAGTTAATGGAACACTTACAGAACTTGATATTAAATATAATCAAATTTATGATGCTGGTGGACAAGATTTAGCAGAAGGATTAAAAATGAATAGAACACTTACAACACTTAATATTAGTGGTAATCAGATTGGTAATGCTGGTGGACAAGCTTTAGCAGAAGCATTAAAAGTGAATAAAACACTTACAGAACTTGATATTAGTCATAATAAAATTGGTGATGCTGGAGCACAAGCTTTAGCAACAGCATTACAAACTAATGCAACACTTACAAAACTTATAATTAGCAGTGATACTGTGAATACTATTGTAAAAACACAATTAGAAACAAATACAAGAATACAATTTGTATAAAAATATATTCCAGATAGAATAAAATTGAAATAAATAATATATAAATATAATATAAATATAATATTAAAACATAGTCCATACATAAAAATGTTACATGTTTTAGACATAGCCTCTAATATCAAAATAAACCAAGAACCAGCTATTGTAAAATATTGGATTGAAGGTAAACTATCACCATCTATTAAAGAAAAGAATATTAAAATTATTATTAATGATAATATTAAAAAAAATAAAAAATAAAATTTTAAAAAATATATAAAAATACAAAATAAAATATATTATAAATAATAAGTATCCAGAGTTACATAATTCTAAAAATGTTGCATCAATATAATCAAAATGATATCAATAGAGAACCACAATTGCTTAAGAAATGGATAACTAATAAAGTGAATGAAACAAAAAAAGAGCAAAAAATAAATAAAAACGAATCTAAAACTAATTTAGTTTCTAGTAAGAAAAAATGAATGCATATAATGTAATTTTGTTTGTAATGTAGTAAATTTTGGCTCTGGATATATTTTTACTTTTGCTTTTGTTTTATTTTTTATATTTATAGATTAGGGTTATCCTTAAATAAATGTCTAGATATGCAAATAATTTGCTATCCGATAATGATTTACTCAATAATAAAAATGTTTATCGTATTGTTGGGGTGGTGCGATATTATCTTATATAACATAATATCGCTGCTGTGTTGTAGTAAATTTTGGTAAAAATAATATTAATTTATTGTGTTTATTTGGGATAATAATGTGTTTCTGGTCCTAGACCTCCTAGAAATTGTTGTTCATTAGGATTTATCTTTGTGTTCCAAGGATTAGATTGTGTTTTTTGTGCAATAGCATCTTTAATAGCACCTAACTTAGTTTGTATTCTTTCAACATCTGTGTTTTGTAGTCCAACTTGTTTAAACCTATTTTGTGCTGCAGATAGTTGACTTTCTATAGATTTTTTATACGAAGGAGTTATTGGTTTTGAATAATGTAATTTTTTTAATTTATAATACATATTATTATATTCTTTTGTTGCATTTGCTAAAGACTGTTTAGCACTTTCATGTTGTTCTAATCTGGTTATTTTGTTAATTTGTCTTACCTTTAAAGCTTCCGGAGACATACCAGCATATTTTGTCGCCATTTTATTAGGCTTAACCTTCATACCCGCCCCCCCTCTCATTATTTTCCCCTTACTAACTCTCTTTGTACGCATTTGCTTATTTCCTGACTTTTTACATTTTGTTTTGCCAGTCTGCTGTAAACTATTTTTCCTAATAGTTTTAGTTTTAATCATTGCAAATAATGATTTATTGATTATAAAAAAAATTATTAATTTTATGTATTATTATTATTAATAAATATTTTATTTAGTTATAATAAAATAGTAAAATATATAAAATAAATGTCTAGATATGCAAATTATTTGTTATCCGATAATGATTTACTCAATAATAAAAATGTTTATAGGTGCGATATTATCTTATATAGCATAATATCGCAACAGGGAGAGATATTAAAGGGTGCGATATTATCTTATATAGTATAATATCGCAACAGGGAGATATTATAGGGTGCGATATTATCTTATATAGTATAATATCGCAGCTATTGAATTTAAAAATTGAAAAATTTATATAAATATATAGTAATAAAATATAATTCTAGATATATAGTAATAAAATATAATTCCAGATATAAAAATGTTACATAAATTTGATATATCAAATAATGTCACTCGGTTTAAGCAACCAACTGCATTAAAATATTTGATTGAAGGTGATAAAAATAAAACTTTACCAAATGTTAAACCAAATGTTAAACCATTAATCACTATGCATGATACAAAAAAAACATTTGAAAAAACTAAAAAATAATTTTTCTATATTAGCATTGTTTAATTACATTTTTAATGTTTTTTTTGTTTTATTAAATTTTTCTATTATTGAAATTAATTTTGATAGGGTGGTGCGATATTATACTATAGGTGCGATATTATACTATAGGGTGCGATATTATGCTATATATGATAATATCGGCGCTATGAGGTAGAATATTTTTTTTGTAAATAATAAATTTCTTCATTACTAAATAAAATAATTTTATCATTTAATGGTTTTAATGTTTCATCATCACTATATTTATCATTAATTTTAATAATATATTCATTATTTTCTTTGTTTATAAATTTTAAATCTTTTTTATCAAATAATCTATGAATAGTAGGACATAATAATAATCCATTATGTGGGTCATATTTTTCATTATCATAAATAGTTTTATTACCAAAATCAAATATATGTGCTACATCACAATAGTTACCATTATTATTACATACTCTGCATTTTTGGTCTCGTTCTCTTACTTTTTTTTTAAATGTATAATCATTACGTATTTCTTTAATCATAGTATTTGTATTATCATTATTAAAATTAAACTTATTTTCAATATTATTTTCTTTACAAAATAAATTAATACTTAAAAAAACATCAGTATTATTAAATTTTTTTAATAAATTATCAATAAATGATAAACTAAATATTTCAACATCTTTAGTATTATTATCTATATCATTATTTATTTTATTATCATCTTTAATATTTATACTAATATATTTATTATATTCATCAAATAAACACATTTTTATCTTATTAAGCGACATTTTACTATTTTAAATATAATTTAGTATGTTTATTAATGATATGTTTATATTAATAATAAAAATTTAATAAATTTTGTAATATAAAGAAAAAATATTTATAGTTCATTATAAAAATTGAAATTTAAAATTATAATATTATTATTAATAAAACTTATTATAATTTACTAATAATAGTAATAATAAAATGAGTAGTAAAAAAATTAAATTGAAAAATAAAATTATTATAGATAAAACAAGTTTAATTAATGTAGATGCTTCAATTATAACAAAAAATGAAGAAGAACTTATTAAAGATAGAGTTAAAGTTGCTATTAAAGAGGAAAAAACATTATCTTCATTAATTAATGAAGTTTGTCCTACTGATGAAAATATGCAAAATAAATTTAGAGAAATGTACTATAAATTTGAAAATGAAAAAATTAAAATTAATAAACGGGTTTTTGAAATTACTAAAGGTAAATTAATAAGACTACTTTATGATTATCAGAAAAAATATGAAAATGAAGCAACGAATGAATTATTAACAAATTCAAAGTGTATATTAGAAAGTCCTACTGGTAGTGGTAAAACTTTAATGTGTTTTAATATTATTGCCAAATTATATAAAGAATTAGTAGATAAACATAATAAAGAAAATACTAATATAGAGCCTTTAAACATAGTATTTGTAACTCCAAGATTAAAATTATGTTCTCAAAGTATTGATAAAGATAATGAAAAAAATGCTAAATCTGAATATATAACTAATATAAATATATTAGAATTAGCAGGTTTAAATTTAAATTATTTAGAATATAATTCAAAAACTGCAAAAGATACAGAAAAGAAAATACACAATAATCCTAATTATAATTTTATATCTTGCACATATCAATCATTTAATAATTTTGTTGATTTTTGTGAAAAAAACAACATAAATAATATTTTATTAATTTGTGATGAATTTCATTATATATATAGTTGGCAAAGAAACAGTGTTAAATGTAATAAATTAATAAATAATCCTATATTTAAAAGAAAATTATTTCTTAGCGCAACAATTTATAAAAAACAAAAAGAAAATACAGAACTATATGGTAAATTATTAAATTTTGTAACTGTAAAACAATTAATTGAAGATGGACATTTATGTGAATTAGAACCATTAGTTGAAATTGATTTTGATACATCTTCAAATTTAACAAAAGAAGAAAGAGAAATGTCTATTTATGATAAAATTCCTTATATGTTAAGAGAAACATTTACAAAATATAAGAAAAATAAAGGTATTGTATTTTGTAATACAACTAAAAATTGCAATAAGATGTATGATATATTAAATAAAAAGTTAAATAAAAATATAAAACCGGAAGATGTTGAATATATTAAAATATTTCGTCCATATATAGGTAAAAACAAACAAAATATTGTTGATAAATTATTACAAAAACCAGACAATATAACGCCAGAAGAAAATGAAGATATAGAAGAAGCTGATGAATTAATGGCTAATGAAGAAAATATTGATGATGAAGATATACAAAATATTGAATCTATTTTAAAAGAATATGAAGCATATGATAAACCTTGTCTTTTAATTAGTTGTAAAAAAATAGATATTGGATATGACCATCCACCAATTGACCTCATAGTTATTGCTGATAATAAACAAAGTTTTATTGATATTGCACAATCTATTGGAAGAGGATTGAGAAAATATAAGCCTGAAAAAAAATGCCATGTCGTTTTACCAGTTAAAATAACAGATATTAGTAATAATAAATTTAAAACAGTTATTAGTTATTTGGAATATTTAAAAAATAATGTAGAGTATAATATTGAATCTGATATTATTAAAAAATACATAAAAAAAACACAAATAGAATTATTAACAAATAAAGCAAATCAATTAGGTTTAACTATAACAGAAGAAACACCAAGTAGTGAATATTTAATTAAATTAATTACTGATTTTTATAATGAAAACAAAAGAACTCAACTTATAAAGAAAGCGGAAAAATTAGGGTTACCTATTACTGAAGAACAACCATGTATTGAGTATTTAACTAAATTAATTAAAGATAGTGGTAAAGATACTGAAACTAATGAACCTATTGAACCTAATCCTCTTAATGAAATTGATAAACATTTATTATTAATACGTAAATCATGGATGACAATATATGATAAATTAGTCATATCTAAAACTGGATCTGAAAAATATATAGACCCAAATATACTAAATTTCCAAATATTAAAAGATTTAGTAAAAGATAAAGGATTTACAGATAAAATACAATATAAATTATGGGCAAGGGATATTGGTGAAGAATATAAACCTGAAATTATATTTAAATCACATGGATGGATTAATTATTATGATTTTTTAAATATAGATATATCTAATTATCCTAAAACTATATACGATTGGGAAAAACGTTGTGAAGAATTAAATATTAATAATACTGATGATTATAATAAGTTAGGTATTCATTGTAATAATATGCCAACAATGCCAGAAGAATTATATAAATCTTTTGGTAATAGATATACAAGATTAAATAAAAATAATAATGATGATAATGATGATAATTTTAATAATTAAATTTATTTTATTTTTTTTATATTTTTTATAGTTTAAAAAATTGAATTTATATATATTTAAATATATAATTAAATAATATTGAATAATATTGAATATATAGTTAATAATTAAATACATATTTTATTATATTTTATATTTAAAATGTCAGACTTAAATTTATTAGCTTTATGTAATAGAGCTTCTAAAGATAAAAAGAAATTTAAAAATAAAGAAGAACTTGCAAATCATGTTCATCATACACATAATTTTTTAAGAAATAATGGTTTTGGTTATAATATGGAAGCAATGAAAACATTTATATTATTTTATTGTTTAAAACTAATTAGTAATAATATTGAATTATTTGCTAAAGATAATTTAAAAGAATATAAAGATAAAGAAGGAGAAATTAATTATAAAAAAGCTGTAGATGAGGTTATTAAATATTGTAAATTTAATGATTTTTTAACAAACGAATATGATATTGATAATAAAAAATTATATGAACATATTAAAAAAACATTATCAATATTAAAAAAATATTTTAATGATATTATTCCAATTCATTTAGTTTTAGATTTAGAAGTTGAAAAATATTGGGAATTAATTATGTTAGTAAATGATATTGATACAAATGATACAAATTTACATATTTCAGGTAAAATTTATGAATATTTTATAGGAAGAGATGAAACTGCAATTAGTGAATTAGGTGCTTATTTTACAGCAAGAGAAGCAATTGGATGTGTTTTTGAATTAGAAAAACCAGAACTTAATTTAATTACTAATTCTAATAGTGAAATTATACAATATAAAGTAAAAATAATGATTGACCCATTTGGTGGTTCAGGTGGTTTTACGTGTGGATATGCTGAACTTATTGATAAACAATTAAAAGAAAAAAATATTAAATGGACACGTGAAATGATAGATTCTATTTATCATAATGATATTAATGATGATGTTATTAAACTTGCAAGAATAGAAATGTTTGCTATTACAGGTTTATTACCAAATAAAGAAAATTTTAAACGTGGTAATACATTTATGAAAGAATTTACAGATTCTCAAGGTAAAAATTTATATTTTGATTTATTATATTCAAATTGTCCTTTTGGTGGTGATAAAACAAAAAAAACAGAAGAAATGAAAAAAAATGATAAAATTTTAAAATATGTTAGAACAAAAAAATCAGATATTGAAAAAACACTTTCATCAACTGATAAGAAAATATGGAATGCTATTAAATTTAAACCATTAACATCTGATGAAACATTTTATAAATCTTTAATATCTCAAATTAAAAAACTTTCAGGTGAAAATAAATCTACTAAAACTGAATTAGATGAAGCTAAAATTAGATTTGATAATTGTAGTGAACGTATAAAAAATGCTACTACAAAATTTGGTATTCCTAAAAATAAAGTAAGTAATAAAGAATCTGCAAGTATGGTATTATTTATGGATTTATTAGATAAGGGTGGCAAATGCCGTGCGGTATTTAAAGAAGGTATATTCTTTGATAAGCAATATATTAAAATAAGAGAAGTTCTTATTAAACAATTTAATGTTAAATATATTATTTCTATACCCGTAGATTCATTTAGTAATACTAAAACAAAAACAAGTGTTATTTATTTTAATAGGGATGAAACACCTACAAGTGAAGTTATATTTTATGATATGATAGTTGATAAAGAAATTGATGATGTTTTTATATATAATGTAGAAAAATCAGAATATGAATTAACTAAGGATAAAGGAACAATTATTGATAAGCCTTATTTGGTTGAAGTTTCCAGAGCAACACATAATGAAATTTTAAGTAATCCTATTATTTCATTTAGTGGTAAAGATTATAATAAGAAAGCTATTATTTGTGGTGAAGGGTATGAATTAGTTAAGTTAGGTGATATTTGCGAGTTTTTACCTAAGAGTAAGCGTAATGCTTCATTTGGTAAAGAAAAAGGTAAATATAATTTTTATACATCAAGTGATAAAGTGCAAAAATGCGATGTTGCTGATTATGAAAGTGAAAGCTTAATTATTGGTGATGGAGGTATAGCAAATATTAAAATTGATACAAAATTTAGTTGTTCAGACCATAATCATATTATTCAAACAAAAAATAATAAATATTTTTATCATTTTATTAAAAGTAGTATGGCATTTTTAAGTGATGGGTTTAAAGGATCGGTTTTAAAAAATATTTCAAAATCATATTTAAATAATTTACAAATCCCTATACCAAAATCCCCTGCTAAAATTTCCGAATGGGTAGAAAAGATTTCTAAACCATATGATGAAAAGAATACTAAACAAGCAAAAATTCAAGAATTAGAAAAACTCATTCAATCAACTATTAAAAATATTACTGAAAATGAAGAGTGTGATGAGGTAGAATTGGGTAGTATTTGTGAAATTAAAAGTGGTAAAGCAATTAATAATGATGATAGAAAAGGTAAATTATATCCATATTATGCTGCAAATGGTATATCAGGATATGTAGATGAATATTTATTTGATGGACAATATGTAGTATGTGCTCAAGATGGAAGTATTGGAGCAACACATTTAGTAAATTGTAAGTTTTATGCAAGTAATCATGTATGGATTTTAAAATTAAAAAATATTAATGCATATTACATATATAGTATATTAAAAAATAATATAGATTATAGTAAAATTATAACTGGTTCAGTTATTCCAAAATTAACAAAAGATAGATTTTCTAAATTAAAAATTCACATTCCCAAAAACAAAAAACTTATTGATGATTTAGAACCAACATTTAAAGAAATAGAAACATTACAAAATGATGTTAAAAAAGCTGAAGAATTATATAAACAATTGATTAAGGAACTTTCACAAGAAGCAATACCTAATCAACCTATTATTACTAACACAGGTACAACTTTAAATGATATATTAAATAGTTCTGATAATGAAGAACAAGAAGATAATTCTGAAACAACTTTAAATGATGTGTTAAATACTTCTGATAATGAAGAACAAGAAAAAATTATTGAAGCTCCTGTTATTAAACAATCAAAACAATCAAAACAATCAAAACAACCAAAACAGAAAAAATCTATTATAATTAAAAAAAAAAAAGAATAAGTAATAAATAAAACTATTCACATATTATTTTAATTTCATATTTTTTTTTTTTACATTTTAAAATTAACAATTTCATTATTTTCTTTTCTAATTTGTATTTCCATATTAAACTTATTGATTTCAACCATAAGACATATTTCTTTAAATGTTGTTAATCCATCAGCATCTTGAATAGATAAATTTAAATTTTCATAATATTTAAAACCATGGTCATTATATTTTTCAAGTTTTTTATTATGTCTCATCTTTTCAAGTAATAATATTCTATCTGTTTTTTCATATAAAAAATGTAATATTCTTCTATATTTTATGTTTTCAAAAGTAATATTAAATTCTGAATTATATATTTTACAATATAAAATATTTGATTTTCTAATAACTGTCCATTTCAAAATTTCATCCTTTGTAAGATAATCTATTGTCATTGTATCTATACAAATTTCACCATTAGTAAAACATATTTTTTTACCATATAATTCTTCTGGCATAGTAGGTAAATTTAAATCTTGCATTTTATTGTCATAATCTTCAAATGTTCTAATAGAATGAATATTACATTTTGCTTTTAATTCATCAAATGTTTCTGGATACATACTTGTATCTATTCTTAAGAATTGATAATAATTAGTCCATCCGTTATTTTTAAAATATACTTCTGGATTTTCTTCTGCAAGATTTACTACAGCCCATTTTTTATAATCATTTTTATGTATAAATTTAATCTGTTTAATAGCATCAAAAAGAATATCATATTGTAAGCGTATTTTATTTTTCCCTTCTGATAATATAGATAAATTATCATAAATTTTAATCCAACTATCACTAATAAATTTCATTTTATTATAATCAACCGAATCATCAAAATTATTATTAATATATATGTATTTGTGTTTTTTCTTTTGTTTTCTTATTTGTTCTCTAATGTAAGATTCAATATTAATACCAACATTATCTTTTATATATTCCAGATAACTTTTTATACTTTTAAAATTATTATCATTAATATCTTTAACTCGAACGGGTATTAATACATGACACACTTTATTATCATATCCTTCGCAAATTCTTAAACCTCGTCCTATAGCTTGTGCTATATCTATAATACTTGCTTTATTATCAGCAATAATAACACAATCAATAGGTGCATGGTCATAACCAATATCTATTTTTTTACAGGTAATAAGAATACAAGGTTCATTACAATTTTCATATTCTTCTAATATTGTTTCTATATTTTGTATTTGTTCTTCATCTAATGAATTTGCTTCATAATTAATTTCGCTATCTTCATTATCTCCCAGAGAAATATCTTTTACAGAACTATCTATTCCAGAGCTATTTTCAATAATATCTGGTGTATGCCTCATTATCTTGGTAGATACATAAGGTTGAAATATTTTAATATTACCTAAAACATCTTGTTTAGCTTTAAATAGTTCATATATTTCCCAACAATTAGATGTATCATTACAAAATAAGATTCCTTTTTTTTTATTATAAGTAGTAAATACTTCTTTTACCATTTGGGGTAATTTATAATATTTTCCATATGCTTCATATAATTCGCATTCTTCAGGTGTTTGTGGTATATCATTATCAATTTCAACTAAAGGAACTAAAGGACATAAAAAACCTTTTTCTATTAATTCTTTAACCTTTACTTTTTCTATTAATTCACCATAGAGTTCTGGTTTAGTTTCTTGTGAATTATAAGGTGTAGCTGATGTATTTAATGTATATTCAATACAAGTAGATTTAAGAAATTTATCAGTTTTTACAGTATTTTTACTCCAACTATTTATAAAATGAAATTCATCGCAAATAGCTATATTAATTTTAATTGTTTCTTTATTTAGAAAAACAGTTAAATTTGACATTGATTGATAAGTAGAAGATATAAAATTTATACATCTAGACTCATTTTTATTTTTTATTAATATAGTTTCAGTTTTATGTTTATTTTTAGAATCATATAACATAAAATTTGCATTTATATTATGAGATCTAAGTATATTTATATTATTTCTTTTATCTTTATAATCTTTATTATCTTTTATACTTTGTGAACATAGTTTTAATCTTGGTGTTAATAATAAAATATTAAATTTATCTAGACTACCTAAAGCTACATATAATTTTGCAATAATCCAAAATAACATAACTGTTTTTCCAGAACCAGTTGGTGATTTAACAATACATTTTTTATAATTTTTAATATTATCAAGCATTTTAGAAACTGCATCATTGATATACTCTTTTTGATAATAACGTAATTCATTCCATAAATTTTCTATTGAAATACTATTATCTACATTAACTACTATATTAGAAATACCAATATCAATATATTTAGTTATTAAATATTTATATATAGTAAGTATTTTATGTTGTAAATCAGTATCAGTAGGTGCTTCAGATTTAATAATATCTGTAAAGCTTATATTTTTATTTATATATTCTTGTATGATATGTTCTAATTCATTTTGTTGTGAAACTAATAAATCCAGATGAAATTTATTTTTAATTTTTAAAACTAATTTTTTCTTTTGAGACATTTTACACCTTTATATTATAATTGTATTTGTTATATTATTTTTAGAATTTATATTTCAATTTTTAAGTTTATATTTATATGTAAAAAAATTATTTTAATATAAAAGAAATTACAATATATAAAACAAATTACAAATATAATTATATTATTTATATAAAAAATGTCTCTGGAACATATAAAACAATTAGTTTATACTAAATATAATGAAATATATAATACAGAAATTATTTATTATGAGCCAAAAATAGAAATAGAAAAATTTATATACGACTTATTAGAAAAATATGATAATAATAAAGTTATGTATATTATTAAAGAGTTATTTAATATAGAATTTAAATATAATGAATTAGAAAGTTCTAAAATATGCAGAAATGATGATGAATTTAGAAAAGGAGTTTTGGAAAGGGATAAAACTTGTATTATTTGCGATACTTATGATTGTCATAACTCTTCATATCAAGTAGCTCATATTTATGATTTTTCAAAATGTGAAACTGAATTAGAAAAATATGATATAAATAATGGTATACTATTATGTGCTAATATGCATAAATATTTTGATGATTTATTAATGAAATTTGTTCCAGATGGTATATTTGATAATAATTATGTGGTAAAAATTGTGTTTTGTGAAACAATGTCTAATTATATATGTTATAAAAAATATAATGGTAAGAAATTAAGTTTTAATAAATATAATATTATTTATATTGAAAAAAAATATAATAGTAATAAAAATATATGCATCTAGACATAAAAATACGTAATTATAAATTTATAATAACTAACTACTATTATCAAATTGAATTAAATCAAAATTATTTTCATTATTTTCATTATCATTAATACCTTCATTATCATTAATACCTTCAGTATCTTCTTCATTATTATCTTCATTATTAACTATTTCTGAAGTTTTATTTTTATATATAATAATAGGTACATTTGATTTAATACTACAATGTATATCAATATCAATATATTCAATAAGTTTTGTATAATCTTTACCACATAATGTTAGTTTTGGTACTTTATTACTACCTTCACCTTTTACAAAAGAAGTATCATATGTACTTTTTAAATTATATTTATCTGTTATTTTTTTAATATTAGAAATATAAAATTTAAATTTATCTTTATTTTCATAATATATATATACTAAAATATAAAATAAATGTTCATGTATTATAATTTTTTTATTATTAAATTTTTCATAAAGTTCATTACATATAATGTCAACTATTTGTAAATTTATTTTTGCAAGTTCATAAGTTAAATTATGTAATGTAGGATGTTTATGAGAATTTTGTAATGTTCTAGTTAAATTTAATTGCATATAAGAACCAATATATAAAGATTTAGATTGCAATATTAAACATGCTTTTATTATTAAATAAGGTATAAAATTAGATTTAAATTTAATGCTTGTTAAATTTGTTTTAATAATTTCTGTTAATTTGCTATATGGTGTAATATTTAATTTAATATCATATGTTTCTGGTTTAAATAATTTTTTTTCATTAAAAGCAGGTATTGATTTATGACTATGATTTCTTAATTTATCTAATGTTTTAACACTTTCACCTTTTTGTAATCTTAAAAATACATCGTTTAAAAATAATTTTGTTTCAGCAGTATTACCAATATCATCAATCATTATTAAACCTATTTCGAAAGAATTAAATATATCTTTGTCTTTTAAATTTAATTGTACTCCTTTTCTTACTTTTGATTTAATTTCATCAATAAAATTATAATAGCATTTTTGTTCATTTGAGTTTTCCCAAAATATAATATGATTTTCATTATTTTTAGGAACAGGTACAGATTCTATAAAATATTTAATTACTTTAAGTCTATGTTGTCCATCAATACATTCATATTTATAATCATCTTCTGATGAACGTGTTCTTTTTAAAATAATTATTGGAGGAACAATAAACCCTTTCATTATAGTATCAATAAATAAATTTTGTTTTTCTTTTGACCATGAAAACTCTCTTTGATATTCTGGATTTAAATTAGTACTTTTATTATCTTTTAGAAATTCTTGATAAATATAATTTATAGGTTGTGAATGCATTTTAATTACTGGTCTAATAACTACTTTATTTGCTGACATTTTTACTTAATAATTATTTTAGTAATTATACTATATTATAAATTATAACTAGTATATTAATATTATTTTATTTATAATATATAAATTTATATATTATAAATTCAATTTTTTTTTGAAATATAATTAGTATATAAAAAATTATTCTAGATATAAAAAATTATTCTAGATATAAAAAATTGTTCTAGATATAAATAATTGTTCTAGATATAAATAATTGTTCTAGATATAAATAATTGTTCTAGATATAAATAATTGTTCTAGATATAAATAATTGTTCTAGATATAAAATTAGTTTATAATGTAGTTTAATTTTTTTAAGTAGGATAATTTTGCAATTTATTTAGAGTTTTCTTTAAGTAGGATAATTTTGCAATTTATTTAGAGTTTTCTTTAAGTAGGCTAATTTTGCAATTTATTTAAATGTTTCTTTAAGTAGGATAATTTTGCAATTTATTTAAATGTTTCTTTAAGTAGGATAATTTTGCAATTTATTTAAATGTTTCTTTAAATTCAATTATTTGTAAATTAATTAATGTTTTGTTCTTTAAATTCAATTATTTATTAATTAATTAATGTTTTTGTTCTTTAAATTCAATTATTTGTATATTTCAAGTTTATAAAATCCTATATTTATATTTTTATTAATATTAAAACATAATATATATATAATTATAAAACATTTATTAAAAAGTATAAATTATTTAGTTTATTTAGTAAAAATAAAATATAAGTATAATATAATAATATAAACAAAAAATAATAAATAAATATAAAATAAATTTATATTATATATAAAAATGAATATAGTAATTGAGAATAAATTTTTGGAAAAAAATCCAAGTTTAAAAGAGATTACAAGAAAATCATATGTATCAAATATATATAAATTAATGTCATTAATAAATTCAACAGATTTAAATATATTATATAAAGATTATGAAAATATATTTAAAAGTGTTAGAAAAGAATATACCGAAAATAATTCACAAGCAAATAAATATACAGCTTGTAAAGCTATGATAAGATGTCTTATTACAAAATCAAATAAAAAACAGACTAATAAAGCACTAGAAGCATATAAAGTAGAACTAGCACTTTTAAAAAATAAAATAGATGCAAGACTAGCAACACATATAAAAACAGAACATGAAGTTAAAACGTGGATTACTGAAGAAGATGAAAAAAAAATTTCAGAGTTATTATTAGCAGATGTGCCACCTATTATAGAATCATTTAGAGAATTATCTAAGTTAAGAGACTATGTAATTTTTACTTTCTATAAAAATTTAAGTACAAGAACAGAACTCGCTGATAGTAAGTTTTATTATGATGATGAAGTTGATATTGATAAATTACTAAAAGATGATATATTTAATTATGTTATATTAAAAAAAAAAGAAAAGAAGGTAATATATATTCTTAATAATTATAAGACTGTAAAAAGATATGGTCATGTAATAATAGATGTTAAAGGTGATATGTATGATTTATTAGTTAAATACAAAGAAAATATGAAAAAATTAACTGATGATAATTTTTTTTTAATTACTAATATAGGTAAAAAAATGCCTAGAATGACATTATCTACTACATATGTAAATTTAGGTAATGTTATAGGACGTAAATTAAGTATTAGAACAGCACGCCATATTAAAGTTACAAATAATATTAATATACAAAAAGTAACAGATCTAGCAACTGAAATGAGTCATGACCCAACTACTGCATTAAGTATTTATGCTAAGAAATAAGCATAATATTTTATTATATTTTTTAATCCTTTAAATTTATTATTTTAATAAAATTATTAATTATACTTTTTTATTAGAATTAAGTTTTACGCGGTCATTTTAAAACAGCGATAGAAATCAGCGTGTTTACGGTCATTTTAAAACAGCGATAGAAAACAGGAATTACACGGTCATTTTAAAATAGCGATAGAAAACAGGAATTACACGGTCATTTTAAAATAGCGATAGAAAACAGGAATTACACGGTCATTTTAAAATAGCGATAGAAAACAGGAATTACACGGTCATTTTAAAATAGCGATAGAAAACAGGAATTACACGGTCATTTTAAAATAGCGATAGAAAACAGGAATTACACGGTCATTTTAAAATAGCGATAGAAAAC
>Ga0214919_10002733_pt1 | contig 27369 bp, 23 predicted proteins | sample LL1503_MetaG_FD_177994 | JGI IMG/M metagenome (GOLD analysis project Ga0214919, IMG submission 177994) | Freshwater microbial communities from Lake Lanier, Atlanta, Georgia, United States - LL-1503 | ecosystem: Environmental > Aquatic > Freshwater > Lake | place: USA: Georgia | collected...
CTAATATAAAAGGCCTATCCATTGCTTGGAAGTCGAATGCTGGCTTTAAACCATGGAAAGCTATTGTTGAAGCTACTCCAATATTAGCTAAAGATGTTTTGATAACAAGCAATCAACAAGGATTTATAATTGGGCTTGACCCTTCTAATGGCAAAGAAATATGGAGAACCCAGCTCCCCATAGAAAACCCAACCACTTTTAAAGGAATGTCTTATTTTGATGACAATTTGTTAGTCCCTACTTCAAAAGGAGTGTACTTTTTAAATCCAGTTAATGGGGCAATAAAAAAAGAGTTTGGTAAGAACGGTGTTGTGGGTGATGAGGAAACTTTAGTTCCTCCTTACCTCAAAGAAGATAAATTATTTATTGCTTATAGAAACTCCAGAGTAGCAGCTTATGAGATTAATTCTGGTAAATTACTTTGGAGTACAAGTTTAATAAAAAATAATGTTGAAGCGCGAATTTGGAATAGCTTTTCATTCGACCCTGAATTAAACATTCTCTTTGTTGGAACGTCTAATCCAAAAATGACGGATGTACATACCGGAAGAGAAGCAAAAGATACTGGGTATGCAAATAGTTTGATAGCAATCAACTCGCTCTCAGGTCAGGTCATCTGGTCTTTCCAAACGGTCTTTCATGACGTATGGAATTTGGATATGTTAGGCAATCCAATATTAGTTGATTTTATTGACAAAAATGGCGAAAAAATCCCTGCTGTAGTTGGTCTCGGCAAAGTCGGAACAATTCTTTTTCTTAATAGAGTTAATGGAGATTTTATTTTTGAGGAGAATGCTGGAAATTTTATTAACACCCCTTTATCTCAAATAAAAGATGAAAATATCTCATCAATTCAGCCTGAGATTGTTAAGCCAAAAAGATACTCTTCTTTATTTTTTAATTTAGATAACATATCCAATCTTTCAAAACAAAAGAATTTGTACTTAAAGTTCAAGACTAGAAATGCCAAAAGCGGTTATTTTCTCCCGCCGTCATTAAAATATGATCTCGCTTTATTTGGACCTTTTGGAACTCCTGCAGGAGGATCGTTAAATCCAAAAAGAAATATTTTAGTAGTACCTTCCAGCGAACGGGCTTGGTTAGCTAGAGTTCACTATATTAATACAGATGCACAAACCGAAAATCAAGCAAATAGTAATAAAATTTATAAAGAAAAATGTATGACTTGTCATCAGGCTGATTTTAATGGTATTTATATGCATCCAATTGAGGGCGATCAATACTTTCCATCGTTAGCAGGAATAACGCTTTTAAAAAGTAAATCTAACTTAACCTCACTTCAGAATTTCAAAAAAAATCATCAGTACCTGACTCTTGATAGTAAAATTACAGACTCTGACTTAAAAGATCTCTATTATTTTTTTAGAGAAAATGATAGATCAGCTTATCAAAAAAATAAACTTCGTATTATTTCTAATTATCAGCAATTAATAGATCAAGAAGGAGCGCCTGGATCAAATCCTCCATGGGGATATTTGTCTGCTTACGACATGAAAAATGGGGAGCGCTTGTGGCGAATTCCATATGGAATTACAAATGTAAAATTTCATGATGGAACCGTAAAAAGTTTTCGGGGTGCAATAAACGAAGGCGGTATTTCAATCTTTGAGGATATTATCTTCGCAACTGGAACTTATGACAAGCGCGCTTATGCTTTTGATCTTCTGTCTGGGAAGGAATTGTGGCGCTCCGACCTTAGTTCGCACGGCTCAGCACCACCGATGACTTATTATTACAAAGGCTGTCAATATATAGTTTTTAATGCTACAGGAGTTTTATTTGGGAAAGTTAGTTTTTATGGAAACTTACCTAATGATGAAACTGTAGCTTTTAAATTAAAAGAATGTGTGCCTCATTGATGTTTTTGACAAGAAAAAATATAGAAAATCTTATAGAAATAGTTATATTTGCTGGCAATGAAATTATACTGAACAAAAAACTTAAAAAGAACATTCATTACAAAAAAGATGGGTCACCAGTTTCTCAAGGAGATTTAATTTCACATTTTATTATTACAGAAGGCCTAAAGAAATTATTTAAAAATTCTCTACCGATAATTTCAGAGGAAGATTTAAATGTTTCAATTCCAAAATTGATGCAAAACTTTTGGTTAATAGATCCATTAGACGGTACAAAAGATTTTATTATTGGAGGGGACGAATATACAGTTAATTTAGCCTTAATTTGTAATGGATCGCCTTTATTTGGAATAATATATCAACCTGAAAAAGATCTGCTTTATTGGGGAGGCCCACCCTTCGGAGCTCATAAACGCTTTAATGGAGCTGAATCTAATATTATAGAGCAAAGACTAGATGCTAAAGCCCCCGAAAAAATTCTTGTAAGTAAAAGTCATACAAACAAACAAACCTTATCATTTATATCAAAATTTAAAAATTTTGAATTAATCGGCCGTGCTAGCTCGATAAAGTTTTGTGATCTATCTGAAAATCATGCTTGCTTATATCCAAGAATAGGGACGATTTTTGAATGGGATATAGCAGCAGGTCATGCAATAATAGAAGGATCTGGCGGCATAGTTTTAGATTTAAATTGTAATCACTTAAAATATGGCAAAAAAGATTTTCTTAGCAATGGATTTGTTGCTATTAGTGCTTCATTTTTAAATCAAATAGACTTCATAAAGGGATTGCTGCAATGAAATTAATTAGCCTCGAAAAATCTTTTATTTTGCCTATTGAGAGAGAGACTTTATTTGGCCACAAGTCTTTTGTGCTTTGGTTTACAGGATATTCAGGTTCGGGAAAATCAACCTTAGCTCGAAATCTTGAGAAATTATTATTCAACCTAAGAATAAAGACTTACGTATTAGATGGGGATAATATTAGACATGGACTTTGCAAGGATTTAGATTTTTCAGAAAAAGACAGAAAAGAAAACATTAGAAGAGTGTCTGAAATTTCTAAGCTTTTTATTGATGCCGGTATAGTTGTTATTACTTCTTTAATATCACCCTATCGTGTTGATAGGGATAATGCGAGAAATCTTATTGGTGAAAAATTTATTGAGATTCATTGCGCATGCTCGATAGAGGCATGTGAGAATAGAGACACTAAAGGCCTCTATAAAAAAGCCAGACTAGGACAATTACCTAAATTTACCGGAATAACTGATGTATATGAGCCCCCATTAAATCCAGATATTACAGTAAATACAGAAATTGAAACGATAATTCAATCAACAGAAAAAATTATAACCTACCTTAAATTTCATGACTTTATTAGATAATATTTTAAATAAGCGCTGGTTGATAACCTCAGTTTTTCGGTCAATTTTTGACCTGAAGACAGAAATTAAAAAAACAAAAATTAGTTTTGCTTGGTTGATTATAGAGCCTTTAATATATTTAGGAATTTTTTACGGCCTTTTTCATTATCTTTATGGTAAAAGCACCCAAGTTTCTTTCTTTATCTTAATCGCAGTAATTGCTTGGAAATGGTTTGCGACTTCTATTAATGCAAGCTCGAGGTCAATTATAAATTCAAAAAATTTAATAAATCAAATCTATATCCCAAAATACGTTTTTCCATTTTCATGTGTCATCACAAGCTCTATAAAATTTACTATATCTCTTTTTGTCTTCTTAATAATCTCATTTTTTTTAGATACAAGCATTTTTTTTAAATTACATTATTTAATATTTTTGATATTTACACAGTTAATGCTAACTCTTTCTATTTCTTTATTTATTGCCATGATTGGGCCTTTCTTTCCTTTAGTAATTTCAGTAGTTGAGAATTTACTAACAATAATCTTCTTTCTTTCAGGTATTTTTTATAACTTGAATAATTTACCTAAATTTATTGAGTATATAATCATATGTAACCCAATGTTTTGGGTTTTTGATTCCTATAAAAACATACTGATAAATAATACAAATCTTGATTATGTTGCATTATTTATTATTCAAATATTTTCAATATTAATAACATTTTTATCATTAATTTTTCTTAAGAAATTTGATAAAAAATACCCTTTCTTAGTTTAACAATTAAGATGATAAAAAATAATAAAATAGTTGTTGAAATAAAAGACGTTAATATTTTTTTTAGAAAAAATATGCATAAAAAGTCTGCATTTCATACTGTGTTAAAAAATTTCTCACTTACAATCAAAAAAAATGAAATTCTTGGTATTTACGGAGCAAATGGGTCAGGTAAGAGCACCCTATTAAAATTAATTGCAGGAGTTATTGATCCAAGCTCAGGGAAAATAGTTAATTTTGCAAAAAAAACATCCTTAATTAACTTGCAGGTTGGATTTGCACCTTATTTAAGCGGTAAAGATAATATTTACCTTAGTTCAATGTATCATGGACACACACTTAAGTTTATTTCAGAGAATATGAATTCAATCATTAGCTTTGCCAACTTAAAAAATGGTTTTATAGAAGAGCCTATTATTAATTATTCAAATGGTATGAGGGCAAGATTAAGCTTTTCAATTGCTGTTCATACAAATGCAGATTTAATTTTAATTGATGAGGTTCTATCGGTAGGGGATGCAGATTTTAAAATTAACTCTAAAAATAAAATATGTGAACTTATTAAGTCAGACAAAACAGTAGTAATAGTTTCACATGATTTAAATTTACTGAAAAGCTTGTGTACTAGGATTATTGATTTTGTTTAATTTTCTTATAAATTGTTTTAGCAAAAAAAGAATTGTTATATTACACAATCATTTATTTAAAAATGCTGGAAGCACTATTGATGCTGCTCTTAAATTAAAATTTAAAGACAATTTTGTTGACGATAGAAATGATTTTGAAATGATAAATAACAAATCATATCTGCTTAAAATTTTATCTGATAAAAAAATAAAGGCATTAAGTTCACATCATATTCCAATCCACCCAATCTTACCTAGCAATGTAACAATAATTGAAATAATTATGTTTAGGCATCCTCTAAATCGAGTTGCCTCGGTTTACAATTTTGAAAGAAAACACGATGTTTCTTTATTTAGCAGCCATCCCGGTGTGCAAATGGCTAATAAACTTAATATAGAGGACTATGTGAAGTGGAGACTAAAGACTACTTCAGGAGGCACTATAAGAAATTTTCATATGAATAAAATTTTTGGAAACTCTTACAAAGAAAAAGGTAAAAATGAGATTATAAAGAGATTAGAATCAATAACCCTTTTGGGTATAGTTGAAAATTTTAATCAAAGTATGGTTTTGTTTGAAGAGACACTCTCATCTTTTGGCATTAAAATTAACTTAAAACACCTGCCTGTAAATATGTCGGAGAATAATGAGCATTCAAAATTTTTTTTAAAAAAAAAATTAAGCTCTAGGACTTACGAAAATTTGATTCAAAAAAACAAAGAGGATCTACTTTGTTACAAGATTGCGGAAGATATATTTCTAAAAAGGCTTAAAACTATCAAAAATTTTCAAAAGAAACTACAAAATTATGCAGAGAGGTAATTTTTTTAAAAAGGTAATGTTTGCCAATAAAACTTTTATAGTTTTTTTCTTCCCATTTTTTTTTATCTTAGCCCTATTGTTTGTAAATCCTATAGGTAATTTCCCCCTTAATGATGATTGGTCGTACGGAAGAGTCGCTTTAGAACTAGTTAGATCTGGAGTTTATTCTCCTCTTAATAGTGGGGGTATGACTTTAATTTCGCACGTAACCTGGGGGGCATTAGTGGCAAAGATTTTTGCTCCCGATTTTACTGGACTTAGATTATCTTCTCTATTTGCTCTTTTTATCTCTTCTTTATTGTTAATTAAGATAATTAATTTAAATAAAACTCCTGATTTATTAATTTTTTGGTTAATTTTTGTTTTTAATCCTGTAATTTTTCTTGCTTCAAATACTTTTATGACAAACATTTCATTCCAAATGTTCTTTTTGGCGTCTGTTTATTCATATCAATTGCTTGATAAAAATGAATCAACACTTAAAAAAACCACAGTTTTTTTATCTACAACTCTTGCTGTTATGTGTAGACAAGTTGGCCTTATTTTGCCCGTAACATATTTTATAATTGATAAAATTAAAAAAAAGGAAAATATATTTAAAATACCTTTATCTAATTTTTATTTCTTATTAATTTTTTCTAACATTATTTTTATATTTATCTACTATTTATCCTACAAATCTAAAATTGTTGGACCATATGGTTTTGGGGCTGGCGAAAGAAATTTGATTAATAATTTATTTGACAAAAATTTGATTGAAGATAAGGTTCACAATTTTATATTTTTAACGCAACTAATCTCAGTTCCACTTTTCCCGGTAATATTAACAAGAATAAAGAAACTTGAAATATTAATTTCAGTTGCTTTAGCTATTTTTGCATTTCACATTTTACCCCATCAATTTAGTGAAATAATTTCTGGATATTATCGAAATGGCTTTAATCCAATTGTTTTAAAAGAGTTCCCATTTCAATTTCCAACTTATGTTTTGTCGATAATTAATTACCTATCATTAATTAGCTTTTTCTCTCTTTTTTGTTTTGCTATAAGTATTTTTAAGGAACTCCCTCTTAAAAGTAATTTATTGAAAAATTCTGACAATAAATTTACTTTTTTACTAATGTTTTTTTTGTATTCAATCCCAATTTATATTTCATATAAAGTTTATGAGGAATACACAATTCCTTCTTTTGTCCTACTTCTTATATTAATTTCAAAATATAAGAAAAAAAATAAATTTAATATAATTTCTTATTTATTTGCCATAGCAATAGTCTTCTTTAGTCTTTTTGGGGTCAAAGATTATTTATCGTGGAATAGGGTAAGATGGTCAATTCTGAATAATTTAGAATTCATTAAGCAAACCCCAGCGTATTTAATTGACGGTGCTTTTGAATGGAATAACTATAAATTTTATCCGAATGGCAGAAATTTTAATGCCGAACCAAAGTTTTCTATTAAATTTTTAAATTTATCAAATTCAACCTCTGAAAATTTGATAATTCAGAAGGAGTGTTACTATAGTTATTTATTTTTTAATGATGTTTGTTTGGTTGCCTACAAAGTTAAATGAAATTATTAGACTATTTTTCCCTTAAAAAAAATAGAAATATTTATTTCTCTATTTTTTATTTTTTTATTTTTTTATCAGTAGTTAATTTATTAACTTATATCAGCTCCACAAATATTAACTTTCCTATTCAAGATGAGTGGGGCTACATCCAAAGATTAAATGACTATAAACAAAATTCACTTTCCTTATTTGATTATTTGTTTAATAAATATCAAATCTACTACATTCCCGGCTTATTTGCTTTTTTTGCCATTTTTTTTAAATTATTTAATTTAGATTTTTATGTGATTCAAATTATAGGAATTTTATTACTTGTCTTATCTGGAATCTTGGTAGGTTATTATTTTATGAAATCAACAAGCTCAAAAAGACCTGAAAGCTTTTTTTTCTTTATATCGCTCTTTTTGCTGGTAACGAGTCTAAATTTTTGGGCTACAATAAATCAGTCAATTGAATCTGTCATTGAACCCCTAGTCGTAATCTTCACTTTTCTTTCCACATACTTTTTAATTGAATCATTGAAATCAAAGTCAAACGGTAATTTAAAAATTTTAGTTTCTTTGTTTTTTTACCTTTTATCTATCTCATTTTATAGCACATATATTTTTTTATGGATGATAGTCATGCTTATCTTTTTTTGGGCGCATAGACATTTGATAGATTTAAATTTTTTATTGCAAAAAAAAATGATTATTTTAATTATTATTTCACTTTTCGTTCCAATGTTTTATTTAGGCAAAAGCCCTCCGCATCAATTAAATCATATCAAAGACATTGCCCTTGATTATAATTTTTTTATACAATTTATCTACTTGCTAACAAATGCCCTTATAAATCAAAACGGTATAATTGACAAAACTTATAATTTGCTTAGATTTTTTAGTAGCCTTATTTTTTTAATCTTTATTTTTTATATTTATTATAATTTTTTTACAATCACTAAACGTAAAAAGCTAAATTTTTTATTCCCAATTAGTTTATTATCTATCGGATTGATAACTGGATTAGAAATTGCTTTACTTAATAATGAATTAAATTTCGGGTCTACGCCTAGATATTCTATACATATGATATTCATATTAATTGGGGTAATTTTTTATCTTGGAAACGATAATCGCCTTCCTCACTCCTTAAAATCATTATTTTTATTATTTTTATTATTTAATTCTTTAGCTTCTCAAGTCGGTATTAGATCGCATATTTCTAATTTTAATTCTTCATTTAGAGAATATAAGAACTTTATGTGCAATGTGAAAGGCCCTATGGATTATCATAATAAACCGGACTTAATTGGCAAGGGAGTTGTTGACAGCGTATACCCTAGTATTCTTTTTCTAAATGAAACAAAAAATCCTTCTTTTATTGAAAGTTGTAATTTAAATGACGCCATTAAAAGCTAGAAGCCTTGATCTTTCGATCGTGATTCCAGTATTTAATTCTGAAAAAACGATTGAAATTGTCATTAAATCTATTTTAGATTTAAAACTTAAAATTAGCTTTGAGTTTATTTTAGTTGATGATTGTAGTTCAGATAGAAGTGTTGAAGTAATATCACGACTTATAAGAAAATATAAAAGAAAAATTACCTTGATTACATTAGCTAAAAATTTTGGCGAGCACAATGCAGTCATGGCCGGACTTTCTTTCGCTAAAGGTAATAGGGTTATAATAATGGACGATGACCTTCAGAACCCACCCCGTGAAATTAGCAAGCTATACTATACTTCAGTAAAGAGTGATTATGATGTTATTTACACTCGCTATAAAAAGAAAGAACATAATTTATTTAGAAATTTAGGGAGTTATTTTGCAAACATCACAGCTGATATTTTGCTTGATAAGCCAAAAAAGTTATATCTCTCATCCTTCAAAATTTTAAAAATAAATGTTGTAAAAAATATTCTTTCTTATCAAGGCCCTTATCCTTATATTGATGGACTCATTTTCCAGTCAACATCTTCAGTTTCATCAATGTTTGTAGATCATTTTCCTAGAAATTCAGGAGAAAGTAATTACACGGTTAAAAAATTAATTAGACTTTGGATGACAATAGCATTTAATTTTTCGGTTAAACCTCTCCGTTTTTCATTGTTTATTGGCTTAATAGCTTTTTTAGTAAGTATTATTTTGATGTGCTATTCCTTTCTAGATTTTATTGCTACCTCCAATGTAATTAGTGGATGGACTTCAACTACAATTTTAATTTCATTTTTTGGAGGGTTAAATTTAATGTTTATAGGACTGATGAGCGAATATATAGGTAGAATTTTTTTAACAACAAATAAAAGACCTCAGTTTATTATCAAATCAATTTTTAAAACACCGTAAAATAATCATTAAAATGCATAGAAGGCTTAAACTTTTTTTTTCAATCACTGTAAGTATTTTTTTTATTTACATTTCCTTGGGTAAAATTGATCATGAAAATTTAACTAATTTGCTTATTAATGCTAATCCAATTTATCTTTTTTTAGTTTTCATTTTGGAATTTATACTAATAGAAGTTAGTGCACATCGGTGGAACTTTATATTAAAAAGCTTTGGCGTATTTCTTAATACTAAATTAGTATTTCGAATATTTTACAAAAGCCTTTTTTTTGGCTCTTTTATGCCTGGCACGTTAGGGATAGATAGCGCAAAAGTTTATTTCATGAAAAAAAATAAAGTTTCTGTATCCAAAAGTTTACTTTCAATAATTGTTGATAAAATTTTTACACTATATGGGCTTTTAGTTGTTTCAACAATCTCATTTTTTTTTCTAAAAAATGATACTTTATCTAGTGAGCTGAGTTATATTTTCGGATTTATTTTCCCTGTAACGACGGCTGTGGGATTCGTTTTTTTTGCTAGCTTAAAATTTTTTAGCAATAGAAATATTAACTTAAGTTTTATTAAATATATAAACTCATTTACTTCAGGCCTGAAGACTAACTTTTTTTCTTCTTCAATTTTTTTTTCTATACTTGGAGCTTTTAATTATTCATTTCAATTTTACCTTGCTTATAAAGCTTTTGGTTTTGGCGGGAATTTTTTTATTTTTTCACTTTTTGTTCCTGTTATCATAATTTTGCAGTCGCTACCAATTTCATTTCTTGGTTTCGGATTAAGGGAGTATTCTGCAATATATTTATTTGGTCTTTTTGGGGCTCAAGCAGATATTTCCTTTATGGCTTCCTGCGCTTTTTTATTTGTAAGTTTGTTATGCATATTATTTGGATACTTTAGGTCAGTTTTTTGATGAAAATTTCTAATTTTTTTGTTTTTAAGGAAAAAAAAACTAGAGTTATTGTAACTTCCAATTGTCAAACTGCATCAATATGCTCGTGTTTAAGACTTATTCTTGGTGATAAATACCAAATTACGCCTTTGCCTTTAATGGGTGACAATAATTTGAGTTTAAGTGATTCCATCAACATTATTAATCAAGCTGACATATGGGTCACTTTAAGCGATTTTTCGAATTTTAAAGACATAGCCCTTAAAGCAAAAGTACGAATTATTAAAATTCCTAGAATTAGATTTAATGCTTTTCATCCAGATATTGTGTACATAAAAAATAAAATTAATAATTCGTATTATGGAGATTATCATTCTTTTATTGTTATATGGGGTTTTATAAATGGCTTAGATCAGAAAAAAGTAACTTCTTTGTTTAATTCCAATACTTTTGAAAATCTTGATTATTTTTCAATGTGGAACCCAAGTAAAGCTTTATTAGGTAAATCTTTTGAATCATCCGATATTGATTTTAATATTTTCTTTCAAAACATACAAAAACATGGTGTTTTTATGCACACCATAAACCACCCTAAGATCTCTTTGATTGTTGAGCTTTCATACCTAATTCGAGATCATATTGAGCCAAATGACTTATTTATTTATCATGGGGAAATTAATGACCCTTTAAATTTAAACGTTTGGCCAGTTTATCCAGAAATTGGAGATTTTTATTCCTATGAGCAATCTGGCTATATTTGGAAATGTGGCGAGGAAAAAAGACTTTTTAATCTTGAAAGCTATATAAAATTTTCTTATGAAAATTATAAAAAAATTATTAAAAATCTTGATCATGTAGAAATTATAAGATCAAATTTTGACCAGCAAAACTTAATTCTTAAAGACCTCGTTCTATGACACAGCATCCATATAAAAATTTACCTGATTTTTGTTATTGGGCAAAGTCAGTTTCAAGTTTTCCACCTGGGCTTATTGATCCGATGACTAATAATTATCATATTTTAAAAGATGATAAAATTTCATCGATGGGAAGTTGTTTTGCACAAAACATTGCCTTGAATTTAAAAAAAAGTGGGCTTAACTATTATATTACTGAATTGCCTCCAAGTTCCCTGACTGAAAAGGAAGCTCTTGCTGAAAATTACACAATTTATACTGCAAGATATGGAAATATATATACAGTTAGGCAAGCCCTTCAGCTTTTTAACAGAGCGTTTAATAAGTTTAATCCTAAGCATTATTGGAGGCTTGGTGTTGGATATATAGATCCATTCAGACCTTTAATTTCAAAAAATTCTTTTAATTCCGTTGATGAGCTATTTACTGAACAAGAAAAGCATCTTATTTGCGTTAAAAAGATGTTTGAAGAGACTGATTGGATGGTATTTACCCTAGGTATGACAGAAGCTTGGCAACATGCAGATGATGGTGCAGTTTTTCCAATAGCACCATCTGTACATGGCGGAGATTATTCAGATTCCTCATGTAATTTTATAAATTTTAAATATGAGGAAGTTTATAAAGACCTTACGAAATTTATTCTTAGTGCTAGAGAAATTAATCCAAAGATAAAATTTATTTTAAGCGTTTCCCCTGTTGCGCTCGTTGCAACATATGAAAATCAGCACGTTTTGATGTCAAATACTTATAGCAAGTCTGTGCTAAGAATTGCCGCAGAAACGGTATCTAAAGAGGTGCCCAATGTTATTTATTTTCCGGCATTTGAAATAATAACCTCTTCATTTTCAAGAGGAAGATATCTGGATGCTAACTTAAGAACAGTCAATCAATTAGGAATTAATCATGTCATGAATATTTTTCATAAACACTTTCTTGGTGGAACAAGCAAAAAAAAAATATTTTTAGGTTCTAATCAAGCGGAAGAAATTATTTGCGACGAAGATTTTATTATAAAGTCGATTAATAATTTAAAATTATAACAAATGAAAAAAATAATATTTATTACGGGATGTCACAGATCAGGTACAAGCTTATTAGCTTTTTTAATGTCACATTTCTCAAATGCAGAGCTTACAAAAAATACCCTAGAGCCAAATAAATGGAATAGCAAGGGCTACTTTGAAGATAAAGACTTCCTAAGCTTAAATGAAAAAATTTTGAAATATTATAACTGTAATTGGAAATTAAATACAAAAATTGACTTCGATAAAAAAGAATTTAAAAAAACAAATATTTATTCACTTCTTGAGGGTTTTATTAAAAAAATTAAGAAGAATTATAGTGGAGAAATAATATTAAAAGACCCAAGATTTTCAGTAACATACTTCCTATGGAAACAAGTTTTAGTAGATTTAAAAGTAAAGTATCAAGTTGTATATATAATTAGAAAGCCATATGAAGTATATAAATCACTTTTTAGTCGCGATTCAATTTCATTTTTTAATTTTTCTACCCTTTATTATCGTTCATACCTGATATATTTAGAAAATTATAACTCGGAAAATTTTACTCTTGTGAGTTATGATGGTCTTATCCGAAATAGTCAAGAATTTAAAAAAGTTCTAGTTTTCTTAAAATTAAAACAAAGAAAAATTGAAAATTACCAAGCTTTTATTCGAAAAAAAACATCTCGTAATCAGGACATACCTTTTGATTCTATAAATAAATTTCAATTTCTTAACGAATTTTATGAAGATTTAATTACTGGTAACGTATTAAAGTCAAAAACTGTTGTTGATGTACATAAAACTTTTTCTTTAGAAAATAAGATTGATTTAATTTTTGATGAAAAATCAAACTCTGAAGCTAATTTTAATAATAATATAAGGCTATCTGAAATATTGGTTTTATTAAAATTAAAACTTAAAACCATTATTAAAAATTTACTAAATCATTTTCAAGTTACAAGATTAATTATTATTTTTTTTAATAATGTAAATAAATTTTTTCCTAATAAAAATAGGAAAAATAAATACTTTAACTCCCAGACGAGAATTGAAAGTTTTTATAATTTTACTTATCCAAATTATGATTTTCCGAAAATTTCTATAATAATTCCAGTCTACTCTAACCTACAATTAACACTAAATTGTCTTGAATCAATATATAGAAATTTACCAGATGTAAGTTTCGAACTCCTAATTATTGATGATTCATTAAGCGCTGATTTTAGTTTATTAGAATTAAACAGTTCGATAAGGTATGTAAAAAATATTGCAAATATAGGATTTTTAGAAAGTTGTAATAAAGCATCTCGATTAGCTAGGGGCGAATACTTATATTTCTTAAATAACGATACCTTTGTTACAAAAGGATGGCTTGATGAATTGTATGATACCTTTTTGAATTTTAGTGATGTTGGAATTGTTGGATCTAAATTGGTCTATCCAGACGGCAAGTTACAAGAAGCCGGCTGTATCTTATGGTCAAATGGCACAGCTTGGAATTATGGTCGCAATAAATCCCCTTACGATCTTGAATTTGATTTTTTACGTCAAGTTGATTATTGTTCTGGCGCTTCCATTTTGGTTCGCAAGAATTTATTTATAAAAGTAGGAGGATTTGATCCGCGATTTAAGCCTGCATATTTCGAAGATCTTGATTTATCACTTTCTTTTTTGAGCTTAGGTTTCAAGACTTTATATCAGCCGTTGTCTGAAGTTTTTCATATCGAAAGCGCCTCACATGACAGCACCAAAAAGAATCAGCTCATTCATAAAAATAGAGTTATTTTTTTTAGAAAGTGGAATTCTTTACTAAAAAATTACCCCGCCCCTGGAAGCAACGAAGTTTTTTGTGCAAATAAATTTCAAGATAAAAAAATCTTATTTATTGATACTGACTTTCCAAACTGTGAAAATGATGCTGGATCAGTTACTACTTATAACCTATTAAGATTTTTTGTTAGAAGAGATTATCAAGTGAGTTTTTTCTCTAGTGAAGGCAGTAATAATTATTCGTTATTTAGAAGCTTAAATCGAATGGGAGTCAAAACAATAAACTCAAAATTTAATAATTTATCTTCCTATTTAAGATCTACTAAAAATAATTACTCCCATTTTTTTATATTAAGACCATTAAATTTCGAAAAATACTTTAGTATAGTTAAAAATTTTTTTCCTGTATCCAGGGTGATTTACCATGCGATTGATCTTCATTTTCTTCGTGAGGAGAGGGCGTTAGCTTTACAAAAATCTTTTATCTCTTCAAATGCTATAAAAGATATTGAATTAAATTGTTTTTTGAAAGCTGATTTGGCAATTGTTCATAGTGATGTCGAAAAGCTTAAAGTATTAGAAAATAAGAAATGCAGCCATTTAAAAAATATTTTTGTTCACCCCTTGATTATAAATGTTGCTAAATCAAAAAATAGTTTTGAAGATCGGAGTGGCCTCGGTTTTATTGGGAATTTTTCACATAAACCGAATTTAGATGCAGTTGAGTATTTTGTAAAACAGATATTTCCATCCGTCCTAAAGAAAAATTCAGAAATTGTATTGTATATCGCAGGTTCTAATATGCCTTTATCTATGCATAATTTTGCTTCAAAAAATATTGTAGTCTTAGGGTTTGTTTCAGATCTTGATGAATTTTTCGACAGGATTAAAATTAATATTGCACCATTAAGGTTCGGAGCCGGAATCAAGGGTAAGATAGGTATATCACTTGGGTATGGAGTTCCCACAATTACTACTTATATTGGCTCTGAAGGTATGAATCTAAAGAATGGTTTAAGTGTCATTGAAGCTAACTCCGAAAAAGATTTTTCTGATAAGATTTGTGAAGTTTATTCAAACAAGGCTTTATGGAGTAAGATATCGGTATATGGTCGAATGCACTATGAGAAAAACTATAGTATCCGCGCTAGCGAATTGAAGCTTGAGAAGATTTTAAAAAATCTCTTATGACAAAAAAAGTCCTTATTACTGGAATTACCGGTATGGTGGGGTCGCATCTCGCTGATTTTCTTCTTAGCCACACTGATTATTTAATTTATGGACTATGTAGATGGCGTAGCCCTTTATCAAATATTAGTCATTTAATACCCCTAATCAATCAGGGACGAAGAGTTAAACTGCTTTATGGCGATTTAAGGGACTTTTCTTCGATTATTGATGTTATTAAGAAATCAGATCCAGATTTAATTTTCCATCTTGCAGCTCAAAGTTATCCAAAAACAAGCTTCGATTCTCCATTAGATACTTTTGAAACCAATATTCAGGGGACGGCACATTTACTCGAAGCTGTAAAATTGAAAGGCATTTCGCCTTATATTCACATTTGCTCGTCTTCTGAAGTTTATGGCAGAGTTTCTAAAGATAAAATTCCCATAAATGAGGAATGTACATATCATCCAGCATCACCATATGCAATCTCAAAAGTTGGAACAGACTTAATAGGAAGGTTTTATGCTGAGGCTTATGGACTTAAAACTTTAACTACAAGAATGTTTACTCATACCGGCCCAAGAAGAGGTGATGTCTTTGCTGAATCGTCATTTGCAAAGCAAATTGCAATGATTGAGAATAACTTAATTCCACCAGTAATAAAAGTTGGAAATTTAGAGTCATTAAGAACTTTTGCAGATGTCAGAGATGCAGTTAATGCTTATTATATGCTCCTTACAGTAAACCCTATCTCTGGCTCTTATTTTAATATAGGAGGCACTTATACTTGTACGATTGGTGAAATGCTTGAGACATTAATTTCTTTCTCGTCTGTTAAAAATATTCAAATTGAAATTGATCCTAATAGACTCAGGCCTATAGATGCAGATTTGCAAATTCCAGATACTACTAAATTTAGAGAGCATACGGGTTGGGAGCCAAAAATTGATTTTAATCAAACAATGCTTGATCTGCTTAATTACTGGCGATCAATGGTTTTAAAAGAAAATTTTCTTCAAAGATAATGTGGATCTATGCTAGAGCCCCCTTGAGAGTTTCTTTTGCTGGCGGCGGAACAGACCTTAAAAGTTTTTATTCTAAATTTGATGGAAATGTTGCTAATGTAGCTATAAACAAATATGCCCTCGCTAAAGTAAGAAAACTTAACGAAAGAGTTGTATTTAAATCTAAAGATTTAAAGCGAATAAATTCTTATTCGCTCGACAATTATAAGTCAACACTCAAATCCACTCTTCCATTGCATCAGTCGACATATAATTATTTTATTCAAAAATATAATGCAAGTAATTTTTTTGGAATTGAGGTTATTACTGAGTGCCAAGCTCCAATAGGTAGCGGCTTAGGGTCGTCCTCCACTTTAGTAGTTGCTATCGCAAAAGCCATTTCTAGGCTGATGAATATTCTATTAACCGAAAAAGATCTCGCGACTACGGCTTATTATATTGAACGAGTATCTTGTAATTTTCTAGGGGGTAAGCAAGATCATTTTGCAGCATCTTATGGAGGTTTTAACTTCTTTACTTTTAGAAAGAACGAAACTACAGAAATTTCAAAAATTATTCTAAGCAGCAATTTTACGCTCAGAATGGAAGGGAATCTTTTTTTAGTTTTTACTGGAATTTCTAGAGTTTCATCAGAAATTCTTAGTAAGGAAAATTCTTTACATCAAGATAAAAAAAACAAACTACTGCATGATGTTAAAAAGAATGCAATCGATTTTAAAAAGGCAATCGAGAAAGAAAACATTCAGCTTGCAATTGACTGTATTAATAAAGGATGGGAGCTTAAAAAGAAAATTAGCTCTAATTCCACCAATTACCATATTGAAAATATTATAAAAATTGCAAAAAAGAATGGAGCAAACGCATGCCGAATTTTGGGGGCAGGTGGTGGAGGCTATCTACTTTTTCATGTAAATCAAGATCAACAGAAGAGATTTTTTATATCAATGCAGAAAAATGGCTTAATTATTGAAAGTATTTTTTTTGAAAAAAATGGCGCTATTTCATGGATTAACTTTTAATCATGGAAGCAGTGATTTTAGCTGGTGGACTTGGAACAAGAATTAGATCTTTGTTTCCAAATCATCAAAAAGTGATGCTTGAGGTTAATGAAAAGCCTTTTCTGTATTATTTGATTAATAATCTAAAGAGAAATAATTTTAAGAGAGTGATTTTGTCTGTGGGATTCATGAAGGACTCAGTAAAAAATTATTTTGGTCATGACTTTAATGGGCTTAGTATAGATTATTCTGAAGAGTCTTCTCCACTAGGAACAGGAGGAGCAATTAAAAAATCTCTCGAGATCTGCAAGGAAGAAAAAGTTTTTATATTTAACGGCGATACTTTTTTGAATTTAGGTAGCAGTGATTTTAATCAAATACAAAATTTTGCCGAAGAAATGATAATTGTAGGAAAAAAAATACCCACAAATGATCGATATGGTTCAATTTTTTTGGATAAAAATAATCTTATATGCAAGTTTTCAGAGAAGGAGGTTTTAAAAAATTCAATTGTAAACACCGGCTGTTATTTTTTGACCAAAAAGCTTTTCCAGGGCTATACAAAAAATAACTTTTCTTTTGAAAAAGAATTTATTCCGGATTTTATAAAAGATCATCTTGTTAAATGTTGGGTTACTAAGAGCGATTTTTTAGATATTGGGATTCCAGATGATTTTTTTAAAGCAAGTAATTTTCTTAGAACTTAATTTTTTAACATCCAGGCTAAAGTTTCATCAATATGAGTTCTATTTTTAGAGTAAATTAAATTTATTTTTTTAGGATTTGCTTTTATAATTTTTATGTCATTTTTTCTCATTAATCTTTTATTTCTTTTTATGCTTATTTGATGACCAGTCATAGTTTGAAGTTTTAATATTATTTCTTTTATTGAGTGAGAACTACCAGAGCATAAATTATATATATCATGAGCTTTTCCATTGCGCATAAGGGCAATATACATTTGTGCAATATCTCTTACATCTGAATAATCCCTAAAAACTTCGATATTTCCCAATTCGATTGTCTTCTCTCTTTTTTTAAAGTGGCTTATAATTTTGGGGATTATAAAGTCTTCTGTTTGACCAGCGCCTGTGTAATTACAAGGCCTTGTAATTATAATTGGTAAGTCAGTATATAAATCAGCAATAAGTTTTTCGCAGATATATTTTGATAGCGCATAATTATTGCTAACTGTACACTTTGTTCTTTCAGTGATTATTTTTTTTGAATTATATAAATTTGCGGTGCTTGAAAAAATTATTTTTTCAGGTTTGATTTGCATCAGTTGAATCGATTCGAGTAGGTTTTTAGTTCCGAGAATATTTGTTAGAAATAATTTATTTGAATTGCTTTCGTTTACTTGAGATATACCACCCAAGTGAATTATAAATTTAGGCTCAATTTTAAGGATAAAGTTAGTTAATTTTTTTTTGTCTTTTAAGTCAATTTTTTTAATTTTTTTGTTAAATTTACCTTTATAATCTATTCCGTAAATATCATACTCATCTTCAGCTAAGTTTTTTAAGTAAGCCCCAGTAAAGCCATTAACGCCAGTTATTAAAATTTTATCTTTTGTTTTATTCATACTTTTTTGTTTTTTTAAATTTTTTATGAGATTAAATGAATTAATAAATACTCTAAAAATTGAATATATAGGAATTTTCCTAATCCTATTTGCAATTTTTTATTCACCTTTAGATTTTCTTATTAATGACCCGGATAGCGGTTTTTTTGTATCAGGCGCCAATAGAATTCTTTATTTTAATGATATTCCTCAAGTTGATTTTAAATCACAGTATGGACCCTTGCTATTTTATTTAACATCTTTTTTTATGAGCATAACTTCATCAATAAGAGGATTTGTTGTGCTATGTTTTTGCGGATATTTTTTTTCTTATTTATTTTTTTATAAATCTTCTTTGTTTATAACAAAATCGAAATTTATTTCTTTATCTATTACTATTGCAGCAATTTTTTTTATTGGCCCATTTTATAAGTTTTTTAATTTTTTACTTCCAATATCTCTCGTTTATATTGCATTCCATTTTAAGGATTTTGAAAGGAATGTAGTTATAATTTTTTTCGCTTTTATAACTGCTTTAGCATTTTTATATCGCCTGGATTTTTCAATTTATTGTGCTTTTTTTGTTTTGCTGTTTTTATATTCAAATTTTAATTTAAGAGCTATTTTAGCTTTTTTTATTATTTTTATGTTGTTTTGTTTGCCATGGCTTTTAATAATAAATTTGAGCTATGGTTTAGATAATTATTTTTTTGAGCTTTATAGATACTTTACCGAATATCCCCAATCATTTTCTTTTCCATTTAGTAGCTTAAGTTTTATTTCAAAATTAAATTATTTATTTTTTTTCTCTATACCTTTATCTTTAATTTTGATTAAAAATAAATTTCATCATATTGATCAACTTATAATATTGTTTTCTCTAATTTTATTAGTGCCTTGTTTAATTAGATCAGATATTAGCCATCTTTTTCAATCTTCATTTCTTAGTTTTTTATTACTGTCTTTTTTCTTTAATCCATCTTTTAATGATTATCATCAAAAGTTTTATAGGTTAATATTTTTTTTCCCTTTAATAATTATTTATTTAAACAATGATAATTTAAGGCAATTAAATTTCTTTAGCTTGAGGGCGCCACTTAATATATATAGTTTTACTTTGATTCCAAATAAAAGCGATGCTTTATTAAATCAAAAGCTAATAGTTAAAATTAAGCAATGTTCGAAACCTTTCGATAGGGTTGCAGTTTTCCCTTATCAACCTCAATTATCTTTTTTTTCAGACCGAATCTCCGGGGGGCTTTCTATGGATGTATCAAGTAAATATATGAATAGTACCCAAGATCAACTCCAAATTTATTCCTCACTTAATTCTCAAGGGGTTAAATTGATTTTAATTGATGATTCTTTTGTGATACAGGGGGAAAATTTTCGCTCATTTAGCACCGTGCTTAATAAGAAAATTGAATCCTCATTTATAAAACTAGGCTCTATTGAAAGTTATTCTTTTTATTACAATTTAAGTGAAGGAAATTATTATCCGTCTTGTTTTTAATTTCTATGCAAACTCTATATATTTGATCGCTGTTTCTATTTTAGTCCATCGACCTTTTTTTATAATCTCTGGAAAGCTTTTTCCCTCTCTTAGCAAATCTTGAGCAGCGCCGACTCTCATGGAATGACTGCTAATATTTTTAATAACTTTAAATTCCACCTTAGCAATTAAAGCGTATTTTTTAAAAATACGTCCAATATGTGATGAATTCAAACTATCTTTAATTTTTTCAGTTGCGGTAATAGCTCTAAATATTTTTCCTGAAGATATTTAGGATTTATCGATCAAACTTTTAATGCTTTTTTTGTTACATCGCTTAAGTATAAATTTTTTCCTATTCTGTAAGGATCCGTTATCCTCTTACTAAGTTTTAATTTAGTGACATCATCATTTAAACGCAATGAAATAATTATTGTGCTAATTAAGCCCTTCGAGTAGACTTAGCGTTCAACTTTGAACGGTAGTGGTATGAATAAAATTAAAAAACTTCAAGAAGATAAATATTTCAGGCTTTTAGCGCTTCTGGGGCGCAACCCAGAAATCAGTCAGCGTCAGCTGGCAAAGGCCCTTGATTTAAGTTTGGGGGGTATTAATTATGCACTGCGGGCGCTCGCTGAACGTGGGATGGTTAAAGCACAGAACTTTTCAAGAAGTGAACACAAGATTCGTTATGTGTACATGCTAACACCCCGAGGATTTGCAGAAAAGACAAAGCTCACTGCACATTTTTTGAAGCGTAAGATGGATGAATTCGAAGCGCTGAAGGTTGAGATTGAATCTCTTAAGCAGCTAGAAGCGGCAGAGGCTAATACCCATGAATCTGAATTTAACGGGGTCCTTAGTGTGAATATAACTAAGATTCTATTAGTTGAAAATGATATTTGATACCCATAAAAAATGGCCGTCTTCGGACCTTGAAGAGGTTTTATGTTGCCCCTTCTGCGGCTCGAATAAACGCACATTAATTTATCAGGCTGTTCGAGATAGTTCATTCTTAACTGCCCCTGGTGAATGGAATTATTGGGACTGTAAAAGCTGTAAATCATTATATTTAAATCCCAGGCCCTCTAAATGTAGTGTCGGAAAAGCTTATAGAAATTATTACACTCATTTGGTTGATAATCGATCAATGATTAAGCGTCTTAAAATTAGATTGAAGCACGAATGCTTGTCGCAATGGCTCGAAATTAATTTGGTGCCGAGATTAAGACTGTCTAAATTTATTGGATATTTATTGCTACCACTTAAGTCGCTGATTAGAATCCCATATGAGCTTGAATTCTTAGCTACCAATCCAAGAGGAAGCTTAATTGATGTTGGTTGCGGTGGCGGAGTAACTTTAGACCTGGCGAAGCAAATGGGGTGGACTGTTAAGGGCCTTGAGCTTGACCCTCTTGCATGTAAGGCGGCCAATAATATTGGTTTAAATGTAGTGCAGGGCGACTACAATAAATTAAGTGAGATAAATGAGAAATTTGATTGCGTCCTTTGCTCTCATGTATTAGAGCATGTTCATGATCCAATAGAGATGCTTAATTTGTTGACAGATTCGTTAAAAGAAAATGGCCATCTTATTTTGTCATTGCCTAATGCACTTAGTGATTTGAGATTCCATTTTGGAAAGTTTTGGAGAGGCTTAGAAGCCCCGCGGCATATGTCGATTCCGACGGTAGATTTTTTGATCTCAATGTTAAAAACTCTTGGATATACAAATATTAAGCAATATGATCTCTATGAGGAAACGTATTGGCAATCCTTATGTATTGAGCGCAAAGAGAACTTATTGCCCCAGAAAAATTTTTTACTCTTTAAGCTTGAACGCTTGTTAAAGGGAAAAAAATTCACTCAAACGACAGATTATATCCAGTTGATAGCTAAAAAAACATGAGAAAAGCAGCCTTAACTATATGTGCTATCAATTACATTCCTAAAGCGCTTGTGCTGATTGATTCATATTTGTTCCATCACCCAAAAGATAAAATCTATATTCTTATTGTAGATAGAAAATCTGAGATTCAAGCATTAAAGGATCTCTCGCAAAGAAAAGCGGTAAGAGTTATTTGGATTGAGGATCTTGGAATTCAAGACTTCTTAAACTATGCATTCATGTATGACGTTATTGAATTTAATACTAACGTTAAACCTTTTGCGCTTAGGAAGATTCTTAATCAGTTTGATGTTGTTGTTTATCTTGATCCTGATATTAAAATATATTCGCCTCTCACCCCTGTATTTGAAGCTTTACAGTCGGCTGCTATCGTTGTTACCCCTCATAGCAATACACCCATAATGGATGGGGCTAAACCTGATGACGTGGATCTTTTAAAGTTTGGGGTATTCAACCTAGGGTTTATTGCTGTTTCCAAATCCCCTGAGGCATTTATTTTTCTTGAGTGGTGGTCTAAGAGGTGCTTAAAGATGGGATTTTATGAGCCACATTTAGGATTGGCAGTTGACCAGAAATGGATTAATTTAGCCCCCGGGTTTTTCCCATCATTAAAAGTGCTTCACGATGTTGGCCTTAATGTTGCGTTCTGGAATTTGCACGAGCGGCAGTTAAGTAAAAAAGGACGTGAGTGGGTCGTTAATAATGATACAACATTAAGGTTTGTTCACTTTAGTTCATTTGACCCACATTTACCTAATCAGATTGCACATAAACAAGATAGATTTCCAAGAGGTAGCAGACCAGATTTTGTTGAGATCGCTGAAGATTACAGTAAAGAACTGTTCAAAAATTCTAATCAAGAGCTATCATCGTTTTCCTATGGTTTTGATTACTTTGATAATGGATTATACGTAACACCTTCCTTAAGAAGATTCTATGCTTCACTTAGAGATTCATTTTTTTTAGGAGAAAAAAATCCCTTCTCTTCAGATGGTGCAGTAATGAAATTTGCGCGGAAACACTCTCTGGTTAGTAAAAATAATCAGTCATCACAGCGAAAAACATTTAGAGATATGGATCGATACAACACACAGATTAAATTGATCAATAAGATGCTTAGATTCACCTTGTTTATTTTAGGTCCGGAAAGGTATTTTAACTTAATGCGCTATTTGGCTCATATTTCATCATTATTAAATCAAAGCGGTTTGTTTATTGACAAGCATTAGTTTAGGAGCGCATAGATATGGGATTAATTTTAATTACTGGTGGTGCTGGCTTTATTGGCCAAAATTTAGCATTAAGATTGATTGCTGAGGGAAAGAAAGTCAGGATTCTTGATAACTTTAGTAACCAAGTGCATAGCAGTCACTCTCTACCAAAAACTTTAGAGTCGAATGTTGATTTAGTAAGGGCTGATATTAGAGATCGCGATACTCTCCAGAAAGCATTAAAAGGCGTTGAATGCATTATTCACTTGGCTGCTGAGACCGGAACAGGCCAATCAATGTATGAGATTGAAAAGTATTTTAGTGTGAATGTTCAAGGCACAGCGCTTTTGATTGACATCCTTCAAAATGAATTGTCATCCAATAAAGTAGAATCAATAATAGTGGCATCGAGTCGAGCTATCTATGGTGAGGGCGCTTATCGATGTAAGAATGATGGAGTCGTTTATCCAGCTAGGCGCGAAAAGAATAGAATGGTGTCAGGTTATTTTGACTTATTATGTCCAAAGTGTTGTGGGGGTCTTGTTCTTGAGTCAACACCTGAAACGGCGCCCTTTAACCCAATGTCCATGTACGGATTAACAAAACAAATTCAGGAGCAGGCAATTCTTTTGTTTGCCCAAACAAAAGGAATGAATGCTTTTGCTTTGCGCTATCAAAATGTTTATGGCCCAGGCCAATCTTTAAAAAATCCTTATACCGGTCTCTTAGCTATCTTTTCAAACTTAGCTCGCCAAAATAAACCAATTGAGATTTATGAGGATGGTCAGGAGTCACGAGATTTTGTTTATATTTCCGATGTGGTGGAAGCGACAGCTAAATGTATTGATTTTGGAGGTGATTTTTGTGGCGCAGTAAATGTTGGCTCTGCAGAAGCTACAACGGTTTTAGATGTTGCTACGAAAATAAAAAAACATTTTAATGCTGCTAGTGAAATTAAGCAGACAGGGGCATTTCGCTTGGGTGACATTAGACACAATATTGCCGATATATCACTAGCATCTAGATTGCTTGACTACTCACCCAAAATTACGTTTGATCAAGGGCTATCTAATTTTTTAGCTTGGGTTGAAACTCAACCAAGAGAGAGCATTGAATCATATACCAAGTCTGCGCTAGAGTTGGTCTCAAAGGGATTGATGGGCTTCCAATCCCATTTGGATTCTAAGTGATGACACTTAAAGATTTATTGACTTATTTGAAGGCTGATTTGTTAAGGCTTGCGCCAACAAATCCTTCTTTTTTTTCATTGATGACGCACTCTTTGCACCCGAGATTTTTTCCTGTTTTTTTTGTGAGAGTCTCACGTTATTTTTATTGCCATAAACTGTTCAGATTTTTAAGTCCGGTATTCACATGGTTCAATGTAATTATATTCGGTATAGAAGTTACACCAAAGTGTGATATTGGACCTGGTCTGATGTTGCCACATACTTTTGGTACGGTAATTGGTGCGAATAAGATTGGACCTAATGCAACAATTTTTCAGGGCTCTACCATCGGAGCATCATCGCTCGATATAGGTTTTGATATAAATAAACGCCCTGTTATAGGTTGTCATTTAATTGTTGGTGCAGGCGCAAAAGTATTGGGAGACCTTACCTTGGGGGACAATGTAACAATTGGCGCAAATAGCGTTGTAATTAAGTCTGTTGCTGATGCGATGGTTGTTGCTGGCATACCTGCCAAAATTATAGGGCGTAATAGATGTTAAACTTAAATTCCAAAAATGTCCTTTTTATTGCACCTAATTTTTTTGGGTATGCAAATGAAATAAAAAAAGAACTTGAATTGAGAGGTGCGCGGGTTTCAGTTTTGGAAGATAGACCATTAAGAAGCTTTTGGGCGATCGCCTTATCTAAAGTTTTTCCATTTTTTAAACGACTCGCTTTTTTTAGACTTTGTAATAGTTTCTTTTCGAATGAATCGCTTAACTTCGACATTGTTCTTGTTATTAATGGAGAGTCCTTCAGCAAAAAACTTCTTCTTGATTTGAAGAGAAAATTTGCAGTAGCAAAATTTATATTATACATATGGGATAGCGATCATAATAAGCCAGATGCTTATAATTTTATTAAGCTTTATGATGTTGTATATACTTTTGATAAACGTAATGCGAAAGAATATGGGTTAAGATTTCAGCCGTTATTTTTCAAACCATATTTTGAGAATATAGTGGTGAAAAAGAGTCTCTATGATATTTTTTTTCTTGGGACAAACCATTCAGATAGATATTTTATAATTTCGAAACTAAAAGAACATCTTCCTCAGAACCTTAAAGTTCTTATATATTTATTTGTTCAAGCGCCTTGGGTTTATTGGGTTAGAAAGTTAACCAACTTTCACCATATAAAATCTAAATCTTCAGATTTCATGTTTCAACCCTTAAAAAAAGATGCTTTTAATGAGTTGTTCTTAAATTCGCGCATTATTTTAGATATTGAACACCCAAAGCAAACAGGGTTGACTTTTAGATCAATCGAGGCATTGGGGGCACAAAAAAAATTAATTACGACTAATCCATCTATATCTAGCTATGATTTTTATGATGACTCTAATATTTTTATATTAGATAGATTATCGCCTCGCGTGCCAGACTCTTTTTTATATTCTGAATACAATCCAGTTTCTAAAGATATTTACGACCGATACAAATTGTCTAGTTGGCTTGATAAGGTTTTAGAGGAAGTTAATTTATAGTTATGATAGTAAAAATAAACGAGATATTATTACTGCTTAAGCGTCTCTGGGCTCACTTGACTAGAGAGCGGAAAAAACAGCTATCTTTTTTGCTTTTGTTTATGATTTTTGTATCTTTTGTAGAGGTTGTAAGCATTGGGGCAGTATTTCCATTTCTTGGTGCATTAACTTCTCCTGAGCGTATTTTTGAACTGTCAATTCTAAAACCAATCATTAAATTGATTAGAGTTGAATCTGCCAATCAGCTTCTTTTTCCTTTGACCGTTATATTTTCTGTAGCTGCATTATTTGCCGGTTTAATGAGGGTTGCTTTACTAAAAGTAAGTACGAGCATTTCATTTGGGATTGGTGCTGATTTAAGCATGGGAATCTATGAGCGCACTTTATTTCAACCATACCCAATTCATACCTCACGAAATAGTAGCTTTGTAATTGACGGTATTTCTATAAAAGTTAACAATATTATTTATAGCATTATTTTGCCTTGTCTTACGCTATTGAGTAGTGCAGTTATGTTGTCAGCAATACTTTTAGTGTTGTTATGGATCAACCCTGCAGTGGCGTTTATGTCATTCAGCATCTTTGGGTTAATGTATATTTTTATTGTGGGTCTTTCACGAAAAAAACTTACACTTTCCAGTGATGCGGTAGCACAAGAGTCCACGCGTATGATTAAGCTCTTACAGGATAGCTTAGGCGGAATTCGTGACATTTTGCTTGATGGTAGTCAGAAAACCTATTGTGATATTTATCGAAAAGCAGATCTTTTATTACGAAAGTCACAAGCTAGGATAACCTTTATTGCTCAGAGCCCCAGGTATTTTATGGAAGCTCTAGGCATGATGCTAATTGCCTTGCTGGCATTTTTCATGTCGACACATTCTAATGGCGAAAATAATGCAATTCCAGTATTAGGTGTATTGGCTTTAGGTGCGCAAAGACTACTTCCTGTTTTGCAACAGGCCTTTCACTCATGGGCATGTATTCTTGGCGGGCATGTATCATTAAGTGATGCCCTTTGTCTTTTAGATCAGCCAATACCTCAAAAAAATTCTTTATCTAATCCAATCCCTTTTAATAAAAGCATTAAATTAAATAATATCTCTTTTAAGTATTCTGACGATATGCCATGGATATTAAATAATCTTAGTCTGGAGATTGCAAAAGGTTCTCGAATTGGGTTTATCGGGGCAACTGGAAGTGGCAAAAGCACATTATTAGATATTCTAATGGGATTATTAATCTGTAATAAGGGCTCTTTAGAGATAGATGGTCTTCCGTTAAATGAGTTAAACCAAGGTAGTTGGCAACGTTATATA
>Ga0214919_10002734_pt1 | contig 27350 bp, 24 predicted proteins | sample LL1503_MetaG_FD_177994 | JGI IMG/M metagenome (GOLD analysis project Ga0214919, IMG submission 177994) | Freshwater microbial communities from Lake Lanier, Atlanta, Georgia, United States - LL-1503 | ecosystem: Environmental > Aquatic > Freshwater > Lake | place: USA: Georgia | collected...
CATCGGCAGTTCTAAAGACAGAGCCAATATTATGCAAACTTCTAATGTCATCAAGGATGATTATAATGGGAGTTTTTTCGGCTTCTTTAAAATCAGTAACCGATTTCCTTTCTAGTTCTTTATTTTCCAGTTTGCGCATTTTTTTATTTTAATAATTCGACTTGTTAATCGATTGGCAAAGATATTCAAAAAAAAATCTCGATTTAATCGAGACTTTTTTGAATTTATAATTAAATATAATTAGCTTTTTGTCGGTTCTGCAGCTGGAGCATCTGGCAAAACAGTTCCTTTGATAGTAAGAACTTTTGTTTCATTCCCTGTTGCGTTAGATTTTACTGTAACAGTTTTTGTAAAAGGCCCAACTCTATCCGTTGCATAGTGTACACCAATTTTTCCTTTTGCCCCTGGAGCAATTGCCCCTTCTGGTTTAGTAGGAACAGTACAACCACATGAACCTTGAGTGCTTTCGATAGTTAAAGCTTTGTTTCCGTTATTCACAAATACGAACTCTCTGTCTCCGTTTGCATTATGAGCAATTGTACCATAATCAATAGTTTCATTTTCGAAAACAATTCCAGCACCATCAACTTTTGTAGTTTCAGCTTTTACAGGAGTTTCTTTTTTAACTGGAGCTTTTTTACCTTGTGCGTTTGATGCTGTAATACCAAAAATCGTGATAGCAGCAAATAAGATTATTTTTTTCATTTTTATAAATTTTTATTGTTTCTAAGGCAAATCTATTTAAAAAATAAAACTATACTGTAATTTTTTATCTTAATTTTAAATTAATTTTTGTTGAGAGGCTTATTCAAGGTAAAATATTTTAAATTCGCTTTCTCATCAGTATAAATAGAAAACCATTGTCAGCCAAAGAAAATCAGGTTAAGGAAACGCCTTTAATGAAACAATACAACGAGATAAAAAGAAAATATCCCGATGCTTGTTTGTTGTTTAGAGTTGGCGATTTTTATGAAACTTTTGGTGAAGATGCTGTAAGAGCTTCTAAAATTCTCGGAATTGTTTTGACAAAACGAGGTGCAGGTTCAGAAACGGAAACGGCTTTGGCAGGTTTTCCTCATCATTCTTTAAATACCTATTTGCCAAAACTGGTAAAAGCTGGACTTCGAGTAGCTATTTGTGATCAGCTCGAAGATCCAAAAATGACCAAGACAATTGTGAAACGAGGCGTGACCGAATTGGTAACTCCAGGAGTATCAATGAATGATGAAGTTTTACATTCTAAATCTAATAATTTTTTAGCCTCAATTTATTTTGGCAAGAAACATTTAGGAATTGCATTTTTGGATGTTTCAACGGGAGAATTTTTAACAGCACAAGGCAATGAAGAATATATTGATAAATTATTGCAGAATTTTAGTCCTAGTGAAATTTTAATTCAAAAGAACAATAAATCCCAGTTCAAAGGTGCTTTTGGAGATAATTTCAATACCTTCTTTTTGGAAGATTGGGTTTATAAAGAAGATTATGCACAAGAAATACTGATGAATCATTTTCAAACCAATTCTTTAAAAGGATTTGGAATTGAAGATTTACAAGAAGGAATTATAGCTTCAGGCGCTATTTTATATTATTTATCGGAAACGCAACATAACAAAGTGCAACACATAAGTAATATTCAACGTATTGCTGAAGATGCTTATGTTTGGATGGATAGATTTACTATTCGAAACCTAGAATTATACCACAGTCATTCTCAAAATGCGGTAACCCTTCTTGACGTAATTGATAGAACGCTTTCGCCCATGGGGTCTAGGTTATTGAAACGTTGGTTGGCTCTGCCTTTAAAAGACATTCATAAAATCAGAAATCGACATCAAGTAGTTTCTTATTTAAAGGATAATAAAGAAATTCTTCAAAAGATTCAATATCAAATCAAGCAAATATCCGATTTGGAACGTTTGATTTCTAAAGTGGCAACTGGAAAAATTTCTCCGAGAGAAGTTATTTATCTTAAGGAATCATTAGATGCTATTATTCCAATAAAATCTTTAGCTCTTGATAGTAAACAAGAAGCTGTTAGAATTATTGGAGATAGTCTTCACGCTTGTGATTTACTTCGTGAAAAAATTAAAACAACACTTAATCAAGAGGCACCAGTTGCAATTGCAAAAGGAAATGCTATCGCTTTGGGAGTTCATCCAGAATTAGATGAATTGAGAAATATCGCTTTTTCAGGGAAAGAATTTTTAGAAGGAATTGAAGCAAGAGAGTCCGAGAGAACAGGAATATCATCGCTTAAAATTTCTTTCAATAATGTATTTGGTTATTATATTGAAGTTAGAAATACGCATAAAGATAAAGTGCCACAGGAATGGATAAGAAAGCAAACTCTTGTAAATGCTGAAAGATATATTACAGAAGAACTAAAAGAATATGAAACTAAAATTCTTGGTGCTGAAGAGAAAATTCACCAAATCGAAAGTCAATTATTTGAGCAATTAGTAAGTTGGATTTCTACTTATATCAAACAAGTTCAGTTGAATGCTACTTTAATTGCCCAGTTAGATTGTTTGACTTCTTTTGCACAATTAGCGATTGAGAATGATTATGTATGTCCAATTCTTGATGATACTTTTGAACTTGAAATTACAAACGGTCGTCATCCAGTTATTGAAAAGCAATTGCCTGTTGGTGTTCCTTATATTGCCAATGATGTTTTTCTTGATAGAGAAAGTCAGCAATTAATTATGATTACAGGGCCCAATATGTCAGGTAAATCGGCTATCTTGAGACAAACAGCACTAATCGTATTATTGGCTCAAATGGGAAGTTTTGTTCCGGCAGAGAAAGTTAGAATGGGAGTTATTGATAAGATTTTCACAAGAGTAGGCGCAAGTGATAATATATCTATGGGAGAATCTACTTTTATGGTAGAAATGAATGAAACAGCATCTATTCTAAATAATATCTCGGAAAGCAGTTTAGTGTTGCTGGATGAAATAGGGCGTGGAACAAGTACTTATGATGGCATTTCTATAGCATGGGCAATTGCAGAGTTTTTACATGAAAATCCAGCCCGACCAAAAACATTATTTGCTACACATTATCATGAATTGAATGAAATGTCAGAACTATTACCAAGGATTCAAAACTATAATGTTTCAGTAAAAGAGCTTAAAGATACGGTTCTTTTTATTAGAAAGTTAGTAAAAGGAGGGAGTGCCCATAGTTTTGGTATTCATGTGGCAAAAATGGCCGGAATGCCACAAATGGTCATACAAAAAGCACAAAAACTATTAATAAAACTAGAAAAAAATCATTCAGGTGATGCCCTTACTACTATTAAATCATCCAAAGACGATATGCAGCTCAATATTTTTAGCTTAGATGATCCGTTATTAGAGGAAATAAGAGAAGACATTCTTGGTTTAGACATAAATACTTTAACTCCAGTTGAAGCATTAATGAAACTTAATGAGCTTAAAAGAATGTTATTGAAAAAATAATTTTCAAAGGTTTAATTTGCAAATCAAGAGGTTATAATTTGAAATAGTTTTTTTAGACAAAAGGTTTGTATTATTCAATTTTAGTGTTACATTTGCATCCGCAATATGGAAGAAGTATTGCAGTTCTAGTAAATATTGTGAATGCGAAAATAGCTCAGTTGGTAGAGCGCGACCTTGCCAAGGTCGAGGTCGCGGGTTCGAGCCCCGTTTTTCGCTCTACTACTATAATGCTCGAGTGGTGAAATTGGTAGACACGCTGGACTTAAAATCCAGTGAACAGCAATGTTCGTGCGGGTTCAAGTCCCGCCTTGAGTACAAAAAAGCCTTTAACTAAAAGTTAGAGGCTTTTTTTATTTATAAATACAATGTTTTTATAAAAAAGAAAGCCACGCATGTGCGTGGCTTTAAATTTTTTAAAATAATTAGTGTTTACTAATTATTTTTTAGCTGGAGCAGCTTCAACAGCAGCAGCAGTATCAACAGCAACAGCAGCAGTATCAACAGCAGCAGCAGCAGTATCAACAGCCTCAACAGCAGTTGTGTCAGCAGCAGCAGCGTCAGTAGCCTCAGCTTGTTTACAAGATACTACAGTTAATGCAGCAATAACAGCTAAACTTAAAAATACTTTTTTCATCTTACTTAATTATAAAAGGTTAATTATTAATTCGAAGCAAATATATAAATTTTTTAATAGGTTAAAATTATTTTTTTAATTTTTTTTAAGAAACCTATATTTTTCTTCGCCATCTAATTTACAAGAATCGTGCCAAAAATTAAAATTAGCACAATAATTATTTTAATTTGATGGAATTATTTTCAACTCTTTAATCAGGTTTTCAGCATTAGCATACTTATCTACAATAAATAATACATATCTAATATCTACCATAATATTTCTACAAATTTCAGGGGAATAAAAAATATCACTCATAGTTCCTTCCCATACTCTATCAAAATTTAACCCTATCAAGTTTCCTTCTGCATCTAGTGCAGGACTTCCTGAATTACCCCCAGTGGTATGATTTGTAGCAATAAATGCAACAGGCATTTTATCTTTTACACCATAATCTCCATAATCTTTTGTATTATACAAATCAATTAATTTCTTTGGAACATTAAATTCATAATCGTCTGGGACGTATTTTTCCATCACACCATCAAGATAGGTAAAAGGTTCGCAAGTAATGCCATCATTGGGTTTATACCCTTTTACTTTTCCATAGGTAACACGAAGTGTACTATTGGCATCAGGGAAAATTCTATTGTTAGGAAACAATTCTAAAATAGCTTTCATGTAGGTTCTTTGTGTAGCACTATTTTTTAAATTAAGTTCATCATATTTTGGCAATACATTTTTTGTATGAGCATCTGCCATGGCTTTTAAAACTTGATATCCTTTATCGGCATTAATTTTTTCGATAACCGATTTAGTATCGCCCTCTACTAAATTTCTAAAATTTTCTAGTTTAGTTAATTTAGTAGTAGCATAAATAGTATTAGTTAATTCAGAAACATTTAGATTTTTGAATTCATTTGGCAAAAATTGGCTTGGTAAGGATTTAGCGTAAATTGCAATTAGTTGTTCAAAAACATTTTTATCTACAGCTACATTATAATCTTTATAAAATTCAAAAATGCCTATGGATAAATTGTTTTTTCTGTCTGTAAAAGCTTGCTCGCCTTTAGTTTTTAATACTTGTTCTAGTTGATAAAGTCGATATCCGTTTTGCAATAATTCTGAATTTCGTAAAGCAACTTCGGTAAATAAATCTCTAGCTAAAGCATAGTCTTTTATTTCGCTATAATTTTTTTCAAAATCCTTTAATAAATTGCCATATTCTGCTTCTTTACCTGCAGTTCTAACTTTTTCTTGAAATGCTGCCTCAAATTGTTGTTTGATAGCAATAGCATTTGATTTTTTTAATCCTTTAGTTTCACCGATCCATTTTTTCCAGTAATTGGCTATACCAGCATATTTAGAGGCATATTGAATTTTAATCGCATTGTCTTTTCGCATAAATCCGTCCTGAACTTTTAAAGCAGCATCGCGCACTTCAATTTTAGCTGGATTTAAGGTGTTCATGATTTGTTCAACGGCAAAAGAGGGTAAATATTCTTGCGTTCTTCCAGGATATCCCATAACCATAGTAAAATCATTTTCTTTTATTCCTTTAATTGAAATTGGGAAAAAATATTTTGGTTTATAGGGAATATTGTCAACTGAATAGTCGGCTGGTCGATTGTTTTTATCGGCATAAATTCTAAACAATGAAAAATCTCCAGTATGGCGTGGCCAAACCCAATTATCTGTATCAGAGCCAAATTTGCCAATACTACTAGGTGGCGCTCCAACTAAACGGATGTCTCTATATGTTTCAGTCACAAAAAGTAGATACTGATTGCCATCAAAAAAAGTTTTAATACTGTTTTCTTGCCAACTTTCTTTGGGTAACGATTGGGTTAAATATGAAATGTTTTGTTGGATTTTCTTTTGTTTGTCTTGCTCACTAGATAAAGAAGTTACACCTTCCATTACTTTGGTAGTTATATCTTCTATTCGAACCACAAAGGTCACCACCATATCTTTATTTGGAAGTTCTTCCGCCATTTTATAAGCCCAAAATCCATCGGTTAAATAATCATGTGCAACACTTGAGTGATTTTGTATAGCATCAAAACCACAATGGTGATTGGTTAAAATTAATCCTTTGTCCGAAATGACTTCGGCAGTACAACCACCATCAAATTGGGGAACAGCATCCTTGAGACTAGAATGATTTATCGAATAAATGTCTTCGGCACTGATTTTCATGCCTAATTTTTTCATTTCACTTTCATTCATTCCTTTTAATAAAGAGGGAATCCACATGCCGCCTTGTTGGGCATTGACTTGAATAAAAATGAAAAGTAGCAGTAGTTTTAGAAATTTCATGATTTTAATTTTAATAAAGAGGTTTTTTTTATTAATTGTTACTGATATATCTCAAAATAATATCTGTAGCGCCTTTATTCATCTGCACAAAAGTTTCGCAAATATGTCCTTTTTCATGACGAATATCTTCGTTTGAGATTAGATTATTTAGAGCATTATCTAATTCGTTCTGATTGGAAATAGAAATACAACCTTCCAAATTTATCAAAGCTGTTGCTTCAGCAAAATGAGAATAATTTTGTCCAACCACAATTGGAATGCCAAATGTGGCTGGTTCCAAAATATTATGTACGCCTGGATTTCCAAAACCGCCACCAACATAGGCAATATCAGCATAGCTATATATTTTGGTCAGTATGCCAATAGTGTCAACAATTAGAACATCGTAATTGGATAAATCTGTATTTTCTTTTTCTGAAAATAAAATAGTTTTTTTAGTAATAGAATTTTTCAATTCCTGAATTTGATCTGTTTTAATAGTGTGTGGTGCAATAATAAATTTTACATCAGCATTATGATTATTGATAAAATTAACCAATAAACTTTCATCTTTTGGCCACGAACTTCCAATTACAATAGTGGTTTTATTATTTTTGAATTGATCGATAAAATCTAAAGAATTATCTCTTCCCAAAATCGAAACAACTCTATCAAACCTAGTATCACCTGATATTTTTACATTTTGATAACCCAATTCTTGTAATAAAATTTTAGAGCTTTCATTTTGCACAAAAAAGTAATCAATAGTTTTCAGTGCCTTTCTATAAAATCCACCATACCACTTAAAGAAAGCTTGATTTTTTCTAAAAATGCCAGAAATTAAATAGGTGCTTGTCCCAATGCTTTGGGATCTTTTTTTTAATTCATTCAAATAATTAGGCCAAAATTCATACTTGATAAAGAAAACCATTTCAGGATGAACGAGCTTTATAAATTGCTTTGCATTTGATTTGGTGTCCAATGGCAAATAAACTGTCACATCAGCAACAGTATTATTTTTTCGGACTTCATAACCCGAAGGCGAAAAAAAAGTAAGTACGATTTTATGATTGGGCAATAAAAGTTTTATCTTTTCCATAACAGGTAATCCTTGCTCATATTCGCCCAATGAAGCCGCATGAAACCAAATGGTTTTATCTTCGAGTTTTATTTTATCTTCTAAAGTTTGAAATACAATCTTTCTTCCATCAACAAAAAGTTTGATTTTTGGACTGAAAAGCGCCATTATTTTCACGATTTGTGAAGCTAAAAAGAGTATTGCATGATATAAAAAAAACATCTTCAAAATTTTGTTGGGCTAAAATACGTTTCTTTTACGGAATAGGATATTCTACTCTAGAATTTCTTACTTTTGTGGCTTATAATTTTAGAGCATGAAAAAAATTCAAATGGTTGACCTTAAAAGTCAATACGATAAAATAGCAGCTACCGTAAACGCTTCTATTCAAGAAGTTTTAGACACAACAACATACATTAACGGTCCAGAAGTTCACAAATTTCAAAAAAATCTTGAGGAATATTTAGATGTAAAACATGTAATTCCTTGTGCCAATGGAACGGATGCCTTGCAAATTGCCATGATGGGATTGGATTTAAAACCTGGTGATGAGGTCATTACTGCCGATTTTACTTTTGCTGCAACTGTTGAAGTGATTGCTTTATTACAATTAACGCCGGTTTTGGTTGATGTGGATTTAGTAAATATGAATATTTCTATTGATGCAATTAAAAAAGCCATTACACCAAAAACCAAAGCAATTGTCCCTGTGCATTTGTTCGGAAGAGCTGCCAACATGGAAGCGATAATGAGAATTGCAAACGAACATAATTTATATGTAATAGAAGATAATGCTCAAGCCATTGGAGCAAATTGTAAATTTTCTGATGGTACAAAAAAGAAAGCTGGAACAATAGGACACGTAGCTTCAACTTCGTTTTTCCCAAGTAAAAATTTAGGTTGCTATGGCGATGGTGGCGCTATTTTTACTAACGACGATGAGTTGGCTCATAAGATAAGAGGAATTGTAAACCACGGAATGTATGTTCGTTACCATCATGATGTTGTTGGGGTAAATTCACGTTTGGATAGTGTTCAAGCAGCAGTTTTGAATTCCAAATTACCTTTCTTGGATGCTTATGGGAAAGCACGTCAAGATGCAGCGCGTAAATATTCAGCTGCTTTTGAAGGACACAAAAATATTATCGCTCCAAGTATTTGTGCTATTTGTGATTGTCATGTTTTCCACCAATATACGTTAAGAATTATAGATGCCGATAGAAATGGGTTGATGGAACATTTATTGGCAAAGGGAATTCCATGTGCTATTTATTATCCCATTCCATTGCATGCACAAAAAGCATATACCGATACACGATATAAAGAAGAAGATTTTCCTGTAACCAATCAATTGATTAAAGAAGTGATTTCTTTACCAATGCACACCGAATTAGATGACGAGCAAATTAAGTTTATTACGGATAGCGTTATAGAATTTTTGAGTTAAGATGAAAATAGTAGTTACAGGAGGGCTAGGATTTATTGGTTCACATACTGTTGTAGAATTACAAAACGAAGGGTTTGATGTAGTGGCAATTGATAATCTGTCCAATTCATCGGAGGATGTTTTAGAGGGAATTTATAACATCACTGGAAAAAAACCCATCTTTGAAAAATTGGATTTGCGTGATAAAGCTTCGGTTCAAAATTTCTTTAAAAAACATAATGACACTGTTGGAGTTATTCATTTTGCAGCTTCAAAAGCTGTGGGAGAAAGTGTTGAAAATCCTTTATTGTATTATGAAAATAATATAAATTCATTGGTCTATCTACTTCAAGAATTGAAGGAATTGCCCAAAGCCAATTTTATTTTCAGTTCTTCTTGTACGGTTTATGGTCAAGCCGCAGCTATGCCAATTACTGAAAATGCTTCAGTGCAGCCTGCCATGTCGCCTTATGGAAATACTAAACAAATTGGCGAAGAAATTATACAAGATGTGTCAAAAGTAACCAATCTAAATTCCATCTTATTACGCTATTTTAACCCTATTGGCGCACATCCAAGTGCTGAAATTGGAGAATTACCTCTTGGAATTCCACAAAATCTTGTACCATTTATTACACAAACCGCCATTGGATTACGTGAAAAATTATCAGTTTATGGAGATGATTATCCAACACCTGATGGCACTTGCGTTCGTGATTATATTCATGTAGTCGATTTGGCCAAAGCCCACGTTATTGCCTTGCAACGATTATTGAATAGACATAATTTAGAAAAAGTAGAAACTTTCAACTTAGGAACTGGCACAGGAAGTTCAGTGATGGAAGTTATTACTGCTTTCGAAAAAGTATCGGGTAAAAAATTGGCTTATAAAATTGTTGGTAGGAGAGAAGGTGATGTTATTTCTGCCTATGCTAATACTGATAAAGCAAATACTGTGCTTGGCTGGAAAGCCCATTCCACCTTGGAAGAAAGTTTAGCTTCCGCCTGGAAATGGGAACAAAAGTTAAGAGGGTAAGTTAAATTATTTGTTAACAGACTCTTTTAATTTTTTTGCAGCTTCTTCTATTTTGTCAGCGCTTTTTACTTTTACGCTATCAATTTTGGCATTGGCTTTATCTTTCAAAGTATCTAATTTTGCTTCAGCTTTTGCTTTAACTGAATCTACAGTTGCTTTTACTTCTTCTGTAACGGCATCTTTTGCCTCTTCAAGTTTTTCTTTGGTTTTGTCTTGACAAGCTATCAAAATTGATAACACAGAAATGGTTAAAAATAGTTTTTTCATAGGTAATTTAAGTTGAAATTGTTGCTACTTCTTTATCAATTTTATTGACTAATCCAACTAATACTTTTCCGGGGCCAACTTCTGTAAAGCTGGTAGCTCCGTCTTTTATCATTTGTAGTACTGATTGTGTCCATTTTACTGGAGCAGTCAATTGGATGATTAAGTTTTTCTTTATTTCGTCTGCAGATGAGACGGCAGTTGCTGTCACATTTTGATATACTGGACAAGTTGGAGTTGAGAATAGTGTTGCTTCAATGGCTGCGGCTAATTCTTCTCTAGCTGGTTCCATCATTGGCGAGTGAAATGCACCACCAACAGGAAGGATTAAAGCGCGTTTTGCACCTGCTAATTTCATAGCTTCACAAGCTTTCTCCACCGCTGAGAATTCTCCTGAAATCACTAATTGACCTGGACAATTATAATTGGCAGCTACCACAACTCCATCAATAGAAGCGCAAACATCTTCTACAATTTTATCATCTAAACCTAAAACTGCCGCCATAGTTGACGGAGTAATTTCACATGCTTTTTGCATAGCCAAAGCTCTTTGTGCTACTAATTTTAATCCGTCTTCAAAAGATAATGTTCCATTGGCAACCAAAGCAGAAAATTCACCAAGTGAATGTCCTGCAACCATATCTGGTTTAAAATTATCTAAGGTTTTAGCCAAAATAACGGAATGTAAAAAAACGGCTGGTTGGGTAACTTTAGTTTCTTTCAATTCTTCTACCGTACCTTCAAACATACTATCAGTAATACGGAAACCCAATAGCTCGTTAGCTTTCTCAAATAGTGATTTTGCCAAAGCTGAATTGTCATATAAATCTTTACCCATTCCGGTAAATTGTGCTCCTTGCCCAGGGAAAATGTATGCTTTCATTAATGCTAAATTTATTTCAGCATCTCATGTATGCTGAATAGTTATATTATTTACAAAAATAAGGTTTTTAAAATTATTACCCCATTGGAACTTCCATTAAAAGGATTTCAGTATCCGAAGTTGCTTCAAAAGTTACTTTATCAAAATCGGTGATGCCCAAACCGTCTCTTTGTTCTAATTCTTGATTGTCCACTTTTATGTTTCCTTTTATTACAAAAATGTACAATCCGTTATTTTCTTTTTTTCGATGGTAATCAATAGAAATGCCTTTATCCAAATTACCCATGTGAAACCAAGCATCTTGATGTATCCAGACTCCAGCGTCATCAGCTTTAGGTGAAAGAATTTGTTGTAATTTGTTATGTCTATCTGAAGTGTCCAAACTAATTTGTTGGTATCGAGGCGCTACATTTTTATATTTTGGAAATACCCAAATTTGTAACAAATTAGTTCTTTTATCGTGATTTGGATTGAACTCTGAATGTTGAATTCCTGTTCCAGCACTCATCACTTGAACATCTCCAAATTTTATCACCTCCGTATTACCCATGCTGTCTTTGTGAGCCAAATCACCTTCGAGAGGAATAGTGATAATTTCCATATTGTCATGAGGATGTGTCCCGAACCCCATTACTGGTGCAACAATGTCGTCGTTTAAAACTCTAAGAACGCCAAACTGAACTCGGTCTGGATTATAATAGCTTGCGAAACTGAAAGTATGATGAGCATTCAACCAACCGTGATCAGCGTGACCGCGCGTACTGGCTTTGTGTAAAACTGTGTTTTTCATCCTGGTTTTAATAATTTGGATTAAAAAAATGTCCCGATTTAGTCGGTAAGATTCTTTTTTTAATGATTGTGTCCCTCATGTTCATTTTGATCTTTAAATGGAAGTAATTTAAAAGAACTCACTACAAAACGATCATTTTTTATTTCACCAATTACTTCTGCTTTTCTTATGGTTGAACAAAATCCATCTTCAGCATGTGCGTCCCCATGTTTATTAATATCAGTTCCCTCTACAAAATAAGTTTTACCATCAATGCGAATGGCTAAGTCACAACCTTTGGCTTTCATTCCAAATTGGCATTGACCACATGATACATCAACAATTTGATTTTTTTGTTGGTCCTGAGCAGTTGCAGCTAGGCAACTAAAAAGAAATAATGTTAAAAAGATATTTTTCATGTTGTTATGGGTTTACAGTTATGAGACTAGCCGCTTTTTTAGCTTTTATTACTACTTTTTCTATAGGAATTTCGAGAGAGTCATGGGTTAATATTACGCCCATTCTTCGGAAAGGTCTTGAAGAGGGCTTGCCAAAAATACGAAAATCTGTTTTTGGAAGAGCGGCAATTTCTGAAATTCCTGAATAGGTTGGATTAGTTGAGTTTTCGGAAGCTAAAATTACTGCACTAGCTCCAGTTTTTTCCAAGGTAATTTCAAAAATGGGCAAACTCAAAATGGCACGTAAATGCAATTCAAATTCGTTAAAGTTTTGTGTTCCAGCTAGAGTAACCATCCCAGTATCATGTGGTCTTGGTGATAATTCAGAAAAATAAACGCCTTCATCAGTCAAGAAAAATTCTACTCCAAAAAGGCCAGCACCGCCAAGTGCTTTGGTTACTTTTTGAGCCATTTCTTGCGCTTCGATTATGTCTTTTTGGGAAACTTTTGCAGGTTGCCAACTTTCCTGATAATCGCCACGTTCTTGTCGGTGACCAATTGGCGGACAAAATAAAGTTGGATTATTGTTTTGTACAACGGTTAGCAAAGTTATCTCGGAATTGAAATTTACAAAAGCTTCAACAATAACTTCTACAATATCGCCACGCGAACCTTCTTCAGCATATTGCCATGCCTTCTCTATATCACTTTCGGTCTTTATAGTGGATTGTCCTTTTCCTGACGAACTCATTAATGGTTTTACCACACATGGCATTCCAACTTCGTAAACTGCTTTTTTTAATTCAACTGCAGAAGTTGCATACAGATAATTGGCTGTTCTTAATCCTAAATCTTTTGAGGCTAAATCGCGAATGGCTTTTCTGTTCATCGTGAAATTGGCGGCTTTTGCTGATGGCACAACTGTTATACCTTGTTTTTCATAATCATAAAAACGTTCTGTACGAATGGCTTCAATTTCGGGAACAATAAAATCGGGGTTGTGTTTGGTCACAATTCTATCAAGTTCAGAACCGTCTAACATATTGATGACTTCAAATCCGTGAGCGACTTGCATTGCGGGTGCGTTTTCATAACTATCGACTGCAATAATGGTCTGCCCAATGCGTTGTGCGGCAATAACGAATTCTTTTCCTAATTCTCCTGAACCAAGCAATAAAATTTTTGACATTATTTTATAATTTAAACACAAATTTCACAGATTTACACCAATAAAATGAGTGCAAATTTGTGAAATAAGTGTTGTTTTATTTTAAGCTAAAACTTCTTTAATTCTTTTAAAAGCTTCGGTTAGTAATGCTTCACTTGTTGCATAAGAAATTCTGATGCAGTTTGGATTTCCAAAAGCATCTCCAGTTACGGTTGCCACATTTGCTTCTGATAATAAATACATCGATAAATCATCGGCATTGGCAATTAATTTTCCTTTTAAAGTTTTTCCAAAAAATGAAGAAACATCTGGAAAAAGATAGAAAGCACCATCAGGAATATTAATTTTAATACCCGGAATTTCTTTGGCTAGGCCAACGACTAAATCTCTTCGGTTTTTAAAAGCAGTAACCATTTCATTCAACACTTTCGGATCAGCATCTACAGCAGTAATGGTAGCTCTTTGCGCAATAGAATTGGCTCCAGAGGTTACTTGGCCTTGCATTTTGGTACAGGCTTTGGCAATAAATTCGGGAGCGCCAATGTACCCTATTCTCCAGCCAGTCATGGCAAAAGCTTTGGCTACACCATTTACAGTAATGGTTTTTTCAAATAATCCCTGAATGGTACCAATGCTACAAAACGTTCCCGAGAAATTGATGTGTTCGTAGATTTCGTCAGAAACGATATAAATGTTGGGGTATTTTTCTAAAACTTTGCCAATAGCAGTCAATTCTTCACGACTATAAACCGAACCACTTGGATTGCATGGTGAACTGAACCACATCATTTTGGTTTTTGGCGTGATAGCTTTTTCTAACTGTTCTGCGGTTATTTTAAAATCGCTTTCAACCGAGGTTGGTACTTCAACAGGAACACCTCCCGAAAGTTTGATAATTTCAAAATAAGAAACCCAATAGGGTGCTGGTAGAATTACTTCATCACCATCATTCAACATAACTTGAGCAATGTTATACAACGACTGTTTGGCACCAGTAGAAACTACAATATTGGCTGGCTTGTAATCTAAATTATTATCGCGTTTGAATTTTCTGCAAATAGCATCTTTTAATTCTCCATATCCATCAACAGGCGAATAAGTACTGTAATTTTCATCGATGGCTTTTTTTGCTGCTTCTTTGATGAAGTCTGGCGTATTAAAATCAGGTTCGCCTAAACTTAAACTGATGATGTCTTTTCCTTGTGCTTTTAATTCTCTGGCTAAGGCAGCCATTGCCAAGGTTTGTGAGGTTGATAAATTGTTGATTCTGTCTGATAAAATGCTCATTGAATGTTTTGATTTATGTTAAACTAAAAACGCCAATGAAGGCGTTTTATAAATTGATTATGCTAATTGTGGCTGTCTTCCCAATTCTCTCAAATGCTTAAAGTGCGCAATTACGGCACTTCGCATTGTTCGGTATTCGTGATAGGGTAAATTACATTCTTTAGCTGTTTCTTTTACTATTTTAGCTATTTTTCCGTAATGTATGTGACTAATGTTTGGATAAAGATGGTGCTCAATCTGATGATTTAATCCGCCAGTATACCAGTTTACAAGCCAATTTTTTGGAGCAAAATTTACGGTAGTAAATAATTGATGAATAGCCCATGTATTTTCCATTTCACCTTCTTCATTAGGTTTCGGATTTGTAGTATCTTCAATAACATGTGCTAATTGGAAAACGATGCTCAAAATTAATCCTGCAGTGTAATGCATAACAAAAAAACCAATTAAAACTTTCCACCACAATACTCCTAAAATCATAGGAAGTACAATCCAAACCGAAAAGTAAATAACTTTTGTAATTACTAAAGTTGTCCAAAGTATTTTGGGAGATTTAACTTCGCCATATGACAATTTTCTTTTCAAATAACCTTTCATTTGTTTAAAATCGGTTGTTAATGACCAATTGAAAGTCAGTAATCCATATAAAAAAACAGAGTAATAATGTTGAAATTTGTGAAAATTATACCATTTTGCTTCTTGAGAAAAACGGATAACTCGACCAGCATCAAGATCTTCATCATGTCCATGAATATTGGTGTAGGTATGGTGCAATACATTGTGTTGAACTTGCCAATTGTATACATTGCCGGCCAAAATATAAATAGTTCCACCCATAAATTTATTGACCCAATTTTTATTAGAATAGGAACCGTGATTTCCATCGTGCATTACGTTCATGCCTATTCCCGCCATACCAATACCAATAACGATAGAGAGTAAAAAGAAAACCCAAAAAGGCATAGTAGTTAATGTAATTATTAAAAAATAGGGAGTTAAGAAAACGCTAAACAAAATAATCGTTTTCAAGTGTAATTTCCAATTTCCAGTTTTTTGAATATTGTTTTCTTTAAAGTAGTCATTAACTCTAGAATTTAAAGTTCTAAAGAATTTAAGATTATCGTTTTTAGAAAAAACAGGCGTTGTTGTGTCCATTTATTGAAATTAGATTTTGGCAAATATAATTATTATAATTTTTTAAAGATTATAAACAAATCATAATTATCAACTAAAACATTATTTTTGATGAAAATTCTATTTATGGAAGAAATTCTGAAACAATTTCCTAATCTTACTGATAATCAAATACTACAGTTTGAAAAGCTTGAAGCATTATATAACGATTGGAATGCAAAAATAAATGTGATTTCGAGAAAAGATATTGATGAACTTTACACTAAACACGTGTTGCATTCCTTAGCTATTGCCAAAGTTCAGCCGTTTGAAGGTGGAACGTATATATTAGATGTTGGAACAGGAGGTGGTTTTCCTGGAATTCCTTTAGCTATACTTTTTCCTGAAACACGGTTTTATCTGATTGATGTTATTTTGAAAAAGATTAATGTTGTAAAAGCTGTTGTAGAAGCATTAGCATTAAAAAATGTAAAAGCGGAACAAATGCGAGCTTCAGAAGTTAAAGGCGATTATGATTTTATAGTAAGTAGAGCGGTGACCAACATGCCCGATTTTGTGTCTTGGATAAAAGATAAAATCAAAAAACAAAACAAACACGAATTGAAAAACGGAATACTTTATTTAAAAGGAGGTGATTTAACCGAAGAACTTAAATCTTTTCCAAATGCTACAGAATACAATATTGCTGATTTTTTTAAAGATGAGTTTTTTGAAACTAAAAAAGTGGTTCACTTACCATTAAAATTTAAAGCATAAAAAAAGCTCTAAATAGAGCTTTTTTTTAGTTTAATATATAGTTTTACTAAGTTTATCTTTAAAAAAATGGGCAATATTTTCAATAGCGCTTGATAAATCGAAATTTAGAATATTGATTATTATGGGTATATTAAAGTTAATTTTTTTAACTTGAACTATAATTTTATTACTTAAAAAAACAAAACTATTCACCCAAAAACGGATAACGATAATCTTCTGGTGTTACAAAAGTTTCTTTGATGGTTCTTGGTGAAACCCAGCGTAATAAGTTTTGCATTGAACCTGCTTTATCATTTGTTCCCGATGCTCTTGCACCACCAAATGGTTGCATTCCTACTACAGCTCCCGTAGGCTTATCATTGATGTAGAAGTTTCCAGCACTGTTTTGTAATGCTAATGTTGCTTCTTCAATAGCATAACGATCTTGACTAAAAATAGCTCCAGTCAAGGCATAATCTGAAGTTTCATCAACCAATGCTAGCGTTGCTGCCCATTTAGTATCTTCATAAACATATAACGTAACTATAGGTCCAAATAATTCGGTTTCCATAGTAGCGTATTTTGGATTGGTAGTCACGATAACTGTTGGTTCAATAAAATAGCCTTTCGATTTGTTATAATTTCCACCTACAATAATTTCGGCATCCGCATCTTTTTTAGCTTGGTCAATATACTTGGCTAATTTGTCAAAAGAACTTTCATGAATTACTGCTGTGATGAAATTTCCAAAATCCTCAGGCGAACCCATTTTCATTGATTTTATATCGGTAATCAATTGTTCTTTTACCGCTGGCCACAAACTTTTAGGAATATAGGCTCTAGAAGCTGCAGAACATTTCTGCCCTTGGAATTCAAAACCACCACGGGTAATTCCGGTAACTACTTGTTTTACATTAGCACTTGGATGTGCTAAAACAAAATCTTTTCCACCTGTTTCGCCTACAATTCTAGGGTAGGTTTTATAGGTATGAATATTGTTTCCAATTTTTTTCCATATTTCTTTAAATACAAAAGTGGAACCTGTATAATGAACTCCAGCAAATTCAGGGCTTGCTAAAACAGTATCGGTAATCATAACCGGATCACCAAAAACAACATTGATAACACCATCAGGAACACCAGCTTCTTTAAAAACATCAATAATAATTTTTGCTGAGAAAACTTGACTATCACTTGGTTTCCAAATCACAACATTACCCATCAATGCTGCACTAGCAGGAAGATTAGCAGCAATAGCTGTAAAGTTGAACGGTGTAATCGCATACACAAAACCTTCAAGTGGTCGATATTCTACTCGATTCCAAACATCTGAAACTGATTTGGGTTGGTCATTATAAATTTGTGTCATAAATTCTACGTTATAACGCAAGAAATCTATTAATTCACAAGAAGCATCTATTTCGGCTTGAAAAATAGTTTTGGATTGTGCAATCATGGTCGCTGCATTAATCCTAGCACGATAGGGTCCAGCAATCAATTCGGCTGCTTTCAAAAAGATAGCGGCGCGTTGTTCCCACGCCATGTTTGCCCACTTTTTTCTGGCTTCAAGTGCAGAAGCAATTGCTTTTTCAACATGTACTTTTTCTGCTAAATGGTAGGTGCCTACAACATGTTGATGGTCATGTGGTGCCGTTATATTTCTTGTGTTTCCAGTTCGAATTTCTTCCTTTCCAATGTAATTTGGAACATCAATTGTTTCTTGCCACATTTTTTTGTAAGCTGCTAAAACTGATGCTTTTTCTGGAGAATTTGGAGCGTATGATTTTACGGGTTCATTAACCGCTTTTGGGACATGAAAAAATCCTTTTAGCATATTTTATTTTATTAGATAATTAGTAAATGTTTTGAATAGATAACTCAAATGATTAGAATTATTTTAAACAAAAGTACAAAGGAATATTTGAATTTTTGACAAGAAGTTATTTCAAAATTAATTCAAAGCAAATGGTGCACTCAACTTAAATGTAGGCACTATAACTTTAAAATTTTTAGTTGAAGTAAAATTAATCATATTGAAATAACCACTCATAGCACCAAAAGGAGAAGATAACAAACAACCTGAATTATAAGTATATTTTTCGCCTGGTTTTAGCACGGGCTTTTTACCAATTACCCCTTCACCATCCACGATTTCAATATCATTGAGTGAATCTAGAATTTCCCAATGTCGAGTATATAATTGAACAGAATCTTTACTGTGGTTTTCAATGGTGATTTCATAACTAAAGGCAAAATGAATTTTGAAGTTTTTGAAGTATGTTCCTTCAAAACTAGTCAAAACCGAAATTTTTATGCCTCTTGTTATTTGAGAAACCATCTAGTATAGATTGAATTAGGTTGTCAAATTTACAAAAAATAAAATAGGAAAAGAGTTTTGGATGTTAAATTTTTATTAGTTGGTCATACCAACTGAACTTGCAATTCCTTTACCAATTACCCTATCATAGCGTTGATTATTTTCTCTATAATATACTAAGGTAAAGTAGTTGTTTTCTGTTTGATGAAAGTTACCATCAATGGCATTTTCTGCATCAATTTTACCTTTTTCATCTGAAATAACATATTGATAATTTGTGAAACCTTGCTTTATCATTATGGCTTTTTCATAAATGCCTTTTTCTTCATTATAATCCATTTTGTTTTCCTCACTGATAGTATAGTTGTTAAACATCCCATTGATATAAATAGATTTTTTCCCGTAATAATTTGGGGCAGCAAGTGAAAAGAAAACCCAAGCATAATCTGCTTCTATATCATTGTTTTCAGCTCCAATGTTTTTCACTATAAAATTCCCATTAATATCAGGGGAAAAAGTATAAGGAGTATTTGCTCGTGATTGATTTTGGTATAAATAGGCATTGTATAAACCACTTTTTGAATCAATACGTGCAATACTATTGTTTGCTGCACGAATGTCTTTATTTTCAAAAAATAAAAATTCATTTCCAGCCCAAAATTGGGTTTCTTTATCATATTTATAAATTAAATCATTGCCAATAGTATATTGTGGTTTAATATTGGTTATGGCATTGTCAAATTTTCCATTTTGTAAGAGCATCACTTTTACGTTTTGCAATGGACTTTGAAAAGTAATAACGGATGATTTTATAGAAAATTCAATATTGTGTTTTTGATTTATAACATCAAGGGTTCTTGTTCTTCTCACTTGCATAGGAACAGCAACTAATTCTTCGTACAAAATAAATTTTTTACTAAAAACTACGTTTTTATCATCATCTAAAATTTTAATCATATAATTACCACTAACTCTAAATTGAGTAAATCTATTTGGGAAAGATAATCGATAATGAGAATATAATTGTAGTGTAGTTAGTGAGTTAGAGTAATCTTGAATGCGTTGGTCATCAAAACCATTGATATATTCATTTTTTGATAATTGTGAAGGTTTCCAATCATAATCACAATGAGTAATAGTGAAGAAATAATTAGCTTCGTTGCCATATAAATCATCAAATTGAAATTGAAAACTATCTCCTAATCTAAAAATAGGGATAGCATTTTGGTCATTTTGAGTAAAAGTTACCGTTTTGAAATGGTAAGGAGGAACTATTTCCTTTTCTACTTGAGAAAAAGAAACCAAAGAAATCATTAAAAAACAAAAGCTGAAGTATATTTTATGTGTCATAATTATTTGTAACAAAGTATAAATTTAGAATATTTGCTCCATAATAATGCTAAAAAATTTTACTTGAAACAAACAGGAATAATTTCTCCTTTGGCAAGGCAATATTTTTCTACTAATTCAGGTGAAATTTTATGGGTATAATTTTCCTCTACTACCTTAAAACCTATACTTCTCAGCTTATCAAAATAATCTTTTCCATAAACACGAACATGGTCATATTGCCCAAAGATTTTTGCGCGTTCTTTTTGGTCAACAATCGTGTCATCAGAAAAAGTAGTGGCTCTATTCAAGTCTTGAGGAATTTGAAATATCCCCATTCCGCCTGGTTTTAGCACACGATATAATTCTTGCATGGCTTTGGTATCGTCTGGAATGTGTTCTAAAACGTGATTACAAAAAATAATATCATAGGTATTATCTTCAAAAGGTAAATTACAAATATCAGCTTTTACATCCGCTAAAGGCGAAAGTAAATCGGTGGTGGTGTAATCGATATTAGTTTGCTTTTTGAAACGTTTGTAGAATTCTTGTTCAGGAGCAAAATGCAGTACTTTTAATGTTGAACTCGTTTCAGTATCTCTTAATTTAAACCTTTTTGTTTTCGATATTGGAGAATCTTCATCAAGTTCAGATTGAAAAAAGTCCGTTTCATTTTGTAGATACAACCACAATAATCGGTGTCTTTCTAAGGAAAGGGTGCTTGGCGAAAGCACATTATTTCGTTGATTTCCATAACCATAGGGCAAAAACATACGAAAACTTTTTCCGTCAATTGGGTCTGTAAAGGTATTTCCTTTTAATAGAAATGCTAAAATCGGTCTAACTACGATGCTCAACCGAATAAGTATTGGTCGAGGAATGGTATTCAGTATGAATTTGAAAATCTTTTTCATTATAATACTAACCTATTTTTACGAAATTCATCTTCTTCATTACTTTCAATCCCCAGGGCTTTATAGATATAATCAAATGTGGAAAGTAGTTCTGGTTTTCCATCTACTAAAGCTACGTCGTGCTCAAAATGTGCACTCGGTTTTCCATCGGCAGTTAATATGGTCCAACCGTCTTTAAGCTGTTTTATGTTTTTGGTTCCCATATTAATCATCGGTTCAATGGCAACTACCATTCCTTCTACAAACAATTTTCCACGTCCGCGTTTGCCATAATTTGGCATTTCTGGCGCTTCGTGCATCACTCTCCCTAGTCCATGACCAACTAGTTCGCGTACTACGCCATAACCATGTCCTTCACAATATTTTTGAATAGCATTGCCCACATCTTCTACACGATTACCAATTTTAAATTCTCTGATTCCAACATAAAGACTTTCCTTGGTAACTTTTAATAATTTTTTTACCTCTGGAGCTACTTCACCAATCTCAAATGAGTAAGCATGATCACCATAAAAGCCATTTTTTAAAGCACCACAATCTACCGAAATTACATCGCCTTCTTGCAAAGGTGTGTTATTAGGAATACCATGTACCACTTGTGCATTAGGACTCATACAAAGTGAATTTGGAAATCCATACATGCCTAAAAATCCTGGTGTGGCACCATGATCTCTGATAAATGTTTCTGCTAATTTATCTAAATGTAAAGTAGTTACACCTGGCGTTATTTCAGAGGCAATCATACCTAACGTTTTTGAAACTACTAAAGCGCTTTCACGCATCAATTCAATTTCTTCAAGAGTTTTTTGGATAATCATATTCAGTATTTTCAGGTTGCAAAAGTAACTATTTTAGCTTTACTTATTCTGGATTGGCCATGATTTTAAATAGTTCTGCATTTGAAATGAAATACCTGTTTTCTATTGTGATTTCAGCTAATTGACTGCTTACTAAATTATTTTCTCTTGAGTTAATTAGGAAAATGGAGCTTTCACCAAAGGAAAATAAACGGTCTTCCGAAGTTAGCATGATCTTGTAATCATTTACTAAATCTGAAATAATATTCTTTTGTTTTAGCAACGATTGAATTTCGATTTTCTGTGCATTGATTTTGTTTTTTAATTGTACTTTTTCTAAATCTAAATTTAGTTGTGCATCTTGTACTTTGAATTTAGCAATTTTTAAATTACCTCTTTCTTTTCTCAAGAATAAAGGAAAAGCAAAATTCACGCCTACTTTATAATCCTGAAATCTATAATTGTCAAAATAACTTGGTTCTGATAAGTAGGAATATCCCAAATCAATTTTTGGCAAAAGCATGTTGGCTTTTAGTTTTTTGTCAACGGTATAAATGTCTACTTTATTTTGGAGTGCATTTATTTTAGGATGATTAGTAATAGAAGTTTCAGTATTCAATAATTCATTCGTCCTAAGCGTTTCTTGTATTGTTTGTTCCAAATTCCCTTCTGGATTCAAATCATCTGCCAATTCAAATGGGATATTATTATTGAGCCAAAGGAAATTAGATAATTCCAATTTGGCTTTGTTTAATTTTAATTTAGAATCCTCCAAATTTAACAACCTGTTTTTCACTATTATTCCAGCTTCAACGCTATCAATGGCTGGTTTGTCACCTTCTCTTATGAGTGATTTCACACCTATAAATCTGACTTGTGCATTTTTTACATAGTTTTCATAGAGTAGTACTTCATTGTAATTTTTTCGCCAATTAAAGTAAGCTACAGATGCCTCATACAAAACAGCAACTGCCTGAAGTTTTTGTTCGGCTTGGCTCAAATTAATTTGTAGTTTTGCTTTGCGTAAATCAGCCATTCTTTGGTTGATAAACAATCCTTGCCCAAGCGGAATATTAATTCCTAACGAGGTTAACCCTTGATTTGGAAGGGTGTTTTCTGGATTAAGGTAAATACCTTCATTGTTGTCAAAACCAGCTTTTACTTCAATTCCATACCAAGTTGGAATTACAAAGCTACTATTGAGAATAGAGAAATATTCGCTGTCTTTGAATTTTTTTTGTTCAAAATCAACTTCAATCTTTGGGTCAAAACCGCCACGCGCCATCATCAAATTAGCTTGGGCACTACTCACTTGTAAGGCAGCACCTTTTACCATTGGATGATACTTTTTTACATAACCCAAGAATTCATTATAGCTAAATTCTTTTGGTTGTGAAGTTTGTCCAAATCCTAAAAATCCCATAAATAAAAAACCTAAAACTATTGATTTCATTATTTTTTCTCTTTTTGTGAACTCTCTTTTGGCTGATAGTAATTTGGTGGAAAACCATTCAAAGTTCGCCATAGTTCAAACCAAACAGGAACATTATCAAGTAAAGCTAATGTTTGCGCACCAGAACCAATGCTTACTTGTTTTGGCCATTGTGCTTCATCTTCGTCTGGAGCAATTAGCACTCTGAATTTTCCATTATCGCTAATAAAATTTTCTACGGCAACTATTTTCCCTCCAAATGTTCCATAACTCATTCCTGGCCAACCAGAAAATACTATTGTAGGCCAACCATCAAACCAAACTCTTACTTTTTCTCCTTTGTGCACCAATGGTAAATCAGTAGGTGTTACATAAGTCTCAACGGCGATATCATATTTTGATGGCATTATGCTTACGATTTGTGTTCCTTCTTTTATTGTTTCTCCAATTCCTGATTGTAATGCTCTATTCACATAGCCACTTTGTGGTGCTTTGATATAATACATACCATTTCTGATTTGGTAATTAGTGTATTGGTTTTTCAATTTGTTGACTTGCGCTTCCGTATCATATTGATTACTCAAGGCTGTATATTGATCACTTCTGGCTTTTTGCTCTTTTTCGTTGTATTCAGCTGAAATTCTGTTTATTTCAACTTTAGCGTTTATCAATTCGTTTTTACTCGTAAGCAATTTATTTTCCTGAGTGATAATTTTAGCTTCAGCGTCTTGTAATTTTAATCGTTTCTCTTCTAGATCTGTTACTGCTTTTAGACCTTCGCTGTTTAGGGTAATCGAACGATTATTTTGAGTCGTAGCAATTTTTAATTGCGTTTTTACGGCAATTAAATCAATACTGTCACTGGTTACTTTTAAAATAGCTTGACGTATTTTATTTCGTGCCTGTTCTAATTTTAAATTCCGTTCTCTTTTTATTGCTTCGATTTGCGAATCGAGTGTTGTTACCTTATCACCATAAGAAACACGTGCCATTTCTTTGGCTTTCATTTGGTTTTCGGTATTTTTAACCAAATCGGGATCTAAATAATCTTCTTTCGTTTCAGATATAAAAAGAATGGTATCGCCTTTATTTACAAAATCTCCTTCTTTCACATACCACTTTTCGATTCTTCCTGCTATGGCAGTATGAATAGTTTGTGGTCTTTGGCCAGGCTTCAATGTTGTTACAGCACCTGAACCAGAGATGTTTTGTGTCCAAGGAAGAAATAAAATAATAACTCCCAAAAGAGAAACACCTAGAATTATTTTATTTAAAATTTTATAATGTGGCCTATGGCTCAAGTTTTTTACTGTGCTAAACTGTTCAATGTTTTCAGTAATAGGGTTGTTATTTGAAATATTGAGCATAATTAAATAGTTTTAGTGTCGTTACTTATTTTTCCTTCTTGCATGGTGATTTTACGGGTGCATTTTTCTTTCCAATACGGATTTTTTGAGGACACAATTAAAGTCCATTTGTTTTCATTCGATGTTAAAAAGTCAATGATTTCTTTAGCAATAGGAGCATCCATTCTGTCCAGAGCGTCTTCAAAGAAAAGAATTTTGGGTTTGTTGATGATGCTTCTAGCCAAAAGTATTTTTTGAGCATTAGATGAAGATAGCTGTCTTCCCTCAGGGAAAATTTTGGTATCTAATCCTTTGGGTAATGATTTTATAAAGGAACCTAATTTTACACTTTCTATAGCCCATTTGATGTCTTCCTGAGAAATAGTAGGGTTATTGAAAGTAATATTTTCTAAAATAGTTCCTTCAAAAGGAGTTTCTCCATTAATTATGGTTCCGATTTGAGAACGATACTGTTGTAAATCAATTTTTCTATACGTGTCATCGTTAATAAAAAATGTTCCTGATGTAGGTTGTAATAATCCAGAAAGTATCCTTATCAAAGTGGTTTTTCCCGAACCATTATCACCTTCCAAGAATATTTTTTCGGAATTCTCAATTTTTAAATTGATAGTATCTAAGACATAGTCTCCAGATTCTGGGAACTTGAAATTAATGTTTTCAGCTTCTAAAGTAATATTGTTGTAACAAATTTCATTGTTAGTAGTTTGATTAGGTTCTATTTCTAAATCTGAAATTTGTCCAATCTTTTCAACGGCAGTCAAAACATCATAAAGCGTTTCTAGACCAACCACAATTTTCTCTACAGAATTGATGACCAATAAAATGATGATTTCTGCTGCAACGAACTGTCCTATATTCATTTTTTGATTTAGTACTAAATACCCACCAATGAAAAGCAATCCAGCGGTAATGATTACTTTAAAAACAATCAATTGGATAAACTGTCTTTTGATGATGTTAAAGTGCTTTTCTCTGTACTCTAAATACTGAGTGACTAAATAATTGTTTTTGTTTAATGCATAATCAAAGTTGGTTTTTTTTCTAAAACTATAATTGTTTCTTGCCATTTCTTGCAACCAACTCACTACTTTATACTTGTATTTTGATTCTTTAATACTGGTAGAAATTCCTGAATTGTAAGAAAATTTAAAAATGATATACAATAAAAGCAATAGTATCAATCCGAAGAATATGAAGAACGGATGATATAGCGAAAGCAAAATAATTCCAAAGACGATTTGAAGAAGGGCTGATGAAAAATCGATCAATAGTTTTGAAGCTCCTTTTTGAATAGTAATCGTATCAAAAAAACGATTGGCCAATTCTGGTGGATATTGATTGTATAATTCTTCAAACTTAATTTTTGGCAAACGAAACCCAAACTCAAAAGAGGAACGAACAAATATTTTTTGTTGTAAATTCTCTGTAATTCGTAGTTGCATAATGGATAAAATGCCAACCAAGGCAACTCCAATAATGACAATAATTACTAATACAACCCATGAAACACTCACGCGCCCTGATTGTATTAAATTGATAATAGCTTGGATACCTAATGGCAAGGACAAACTTACCAATCCAGCAAAAATAGCATAAAAGAATACTTGCGAAATGTCTTTTTTATCCAGTCGCAATAAGCTAATAAAACGTTGTAAAGGTGTATATTTCATAGTCATGATTTTAAAGTTTGGGAAACTAAATTTATATAAAAATCTGTTGGAGATATATCGTTGTTACAATTGGTAATAGTTTTCAAGTGATCTTTCAAAAAATGTTGATGCAATGCTCCTTCAACAATAGAAGAAGCTAAACTTTTGGCAAAAATGTAGTCAGGATTCACTTCCTCAATAATAGTTATAATTCTATTGATTACTCTTTTGTAAACTAAAAAGAAGCCTTCTCTATTTTCTTCATCAACTTCTTTAGTTAGTAATGTTTTGGTAAATTCTGCTATGATAATTTGGTTTAAAATGGCCTCATTGATATGTTTTGTTTTAGAATCATCCTCAATTTTTTCTGTGACTATAGTTATTGCTTTTTTTAGTTTTTCAAATGCGTTGTATATGTTATTGGTTTCAAAAACCATTCGATATTCAATCCAACTCCAATACCAGGAAGATAGATAAACCAATAGTTTGTGTTTGCTTTCAAAATAACGATAAATAGAACTTTCGTTAGAACCTATTCGTTCTCCAAGCTTTTTGAAGGTAAAATTTTCAAAACCAATTTCATCCATTAAGATAATACTCTCTTGTATAATTTTTCTACCCAGCGATGAGGTTTCTGGATCTTTAACAAAGATGTTATTATTGATTTGTATTTTTAAAGATAAATTATTCATGGTCATTTTTTAATCATTTGTCGAAGGATGAAAATCATGCTTCGCTTTTTGTTTCAAATTAAAATTATATAGTAGTGCTAGATTAAAAAAGTCGCGACCTGTTTCGTCATTAATTTTATAATCAAACTGATGAATATAACCTGTTTGAATGGCTAAGTTTTCTGAAAACTCATATCCGCCACCAATGAAAAGGCGATTTCTCTCAAAAAAAGGTTCCTTATCAGTAAAAAATAGTTCATTCCATACCGAAAGATAAAATGTTTTGGGCTCTATTTTTTTTCCTTCCAACGGAACTAC